>JACCDG010306487.1_pt1 | contig 29284 bp, 29 predicted proteins | sample 7442471 | NCBI WGS metagenome assembly JACCDG01 (sample SAMN15323444, study PRJNA562643) | freshwater metagenome | isolation source: river surface water | place: USA:Blue River Watershed | collected 2017-08-17 | reverse complement strand
GACGATGGGCATGTTTAAGCCATTTCACATCGTATTGCACCAGCCAGTGATCCCTCAAAACACTGGCTCCATTGCCCGTCTGTGCGCCTGTACGGGCTCAGTTTTACACCTCATCCACCCGCTGGGTTTCCAGACGGACGCCGCGGCGGTTAAACGCGCCGGTTTAGATTATTGGGAGCATGTGGACATTCGAGAGCACGAGAGCTGGGAGACTTTCCTAAAGTCCGAAGCTCCGCAGGAAATGTTCTTTTTCAGCAAAAAAGCCCATAATCGCTTCGATCGAGTGGAGTATCCCGAGGGTTCTTACCTGGTTTTAGGGAGTGAAACCAAAGGGCTCCCCGAAGAGTGGATGCAGGAGTTCGAAGGACGTTTTTTGCAAATCCCGATGCGTACCCATTTGGTACGTAGCCTCAATCTTGCCCAAGCCGCGGCAGTGGTCCTTTACGAGGGTTTGCGCCAGTCTGATTTTAGAACCCTCACGCCGCCTTCAACCTAAGACCGCGGTCATATAGCGACGCAACTCCGATTCACTCCGAGCTTCTTGGGCAAGGCCAGAGTCCACGACAAAGTGGGGATAAGGCTCCGCTTCCGGATTGACCACAATGGCAGGCTTGTGCAACCAAACCGCCTCGTAGATGCCTGAGGAAGTCCCGGTCAAAAAAAGAGCCGTTTCATTTACCAAGCTTACCAACAAGCCCGGGGGTGCCATTTCGATATTCTTAACTCCCCGTTTCCAGACCGCAGACAAAGGCACCTGAGGATGGGGACGCACCCACAATACCCATTCCGGAAAGCCCGACATCACTTCCTCAAGTAGCCTCAGTCGCTGCGCTTCTGAGGCATCGCTTTGGGCGGCATAGAGGAGATATCCCCTAAACCCCTTTTCATTTGCCTGTTTTTTAAAATGCGCCGGCTCAACCAGGCTAAGACGTTTTGGTAAGCAAAAATGAATATTGGATTCAGGCACGCCCCGATTCAATAGTAGGGTTTGCAGCCGTTTATCGGGCACCAAAAAATGGGCTCCGGGGCGCCCTAAATCAGGTAGGTCTTTTGCCAGCCAATCAAAGTGGTGCGTAAACACCCAGCGCTTTCTTCCCAGATCTGCCGCGATTTCATCGGCAATACGCCGTTGCGGTGAGGGTTCGAGAGGCAAAAAGACCTCGGCCGCGGGGTACGCTAGAAGCCACCGGCGGACTTGTCTTCGGTAGCTGCGCTTTCGATTCCAGAAGCCGTGGAGAGAAAAATTCCTGAAGCCAGAAGCTAGAAAACGCCTTGCTAGAAACCCAGCCGGCACGCCCTCTGAATACGAAAGCCCAACCCAAACCCGGGAGAACCGCCCCCGTAACTCCGACAGAAAAAAATCCGCGCAAGTGCGGTTGGAAATCCCCAACACGATAGCTTGGGAGCAAGAGCGTCGACCCCAGCACCCAGCGGCCCAGTACCCTGCCAATCCCAGCCGGTTAAGCCACAAGCGCATGGGATCAGGATAGCACGGACTTTCGGAAAGTAACGTCGCAGCCGTTGGCATGCTACAATGAGTAATGCGCTGTTCTAGCGTCGGAATCACACTGATTTTTTTTCTATTCGTCCGACCAGTTTGCGCGGAAGAATGGTCGCACATTGAGTATGGCGCAGCGAATGTTCGTTCCGGTTCAATTCATCTCCAATCCCATGAAAAACCTGAACTAGCCACTCTGTACGCACGGGTCGATAACCTGGTAAACGCAAACCCCGGAAGACCAGGCGTATTTTACGTAAACGATTTGGATGAGGGCGATACCAATCGAGTGGCAAATCTGCTGCATATCTACTGCGCGAAGATGGGGTACCGCGTCGAAATACGCTCTTTGCCGGGAAGTTTTGCTTCAATTTCACTCCCCCGAACCGACACCGCAACCCTAGCAAATCCGGAGGGAAACTTTTTTGACTCCGAAAACAACCCATCGGCCACCCTCCAACGCCTGGCTAATGCGGCGCGTAGGGGTTTGGAGCTCGTCACTTCGGCAAGAATCGCCGAAACGCTGCCGGGATTGGAATACCACGGTGCTGGTGATCTTTATGTAGATCCGAAGGGAAACGTGATTTCGAAAAGTACTTCAAAGTACCTCCTCAAGCCGACCCCTGCTTCGGCCACGGGCGCTTCTTCGCCATTCCGATTGGGGCGATCCTGCCCGATCGTCATGAGTTTTCTGCGTTGAGCGACAGAGCTATTCGCGCGCTTTGATCCACCCAGGCTTAGGTCGAGACTTTTGACCTCGAAAAAGAACACGAATGGACTGGCCTTTGAAGCCCAGCTTTGTCCGAAGCTGCTTCTCCATATAAGTACGATAGTGATCCGGAATATTGTTCTCCCGGTTCATGAAGAAAACAAATGTCGGCGGATCCACTCGGACCTGACTCGCATAGAGGATATTAAAATTCTGTCGACCGGCATTTGGGGGAGGGTTATGCGCGATGATTTTTTCTACCACCTCATTCAACCGAGAAGTCTTCACGCGCTTTTGCGCCTGGCGATAAAGTCGAAACGCCAGGGGAAGAATCTGCTCGGTATTAAAACCCGTTAGGCCGCTCAGAGGAACCAGGTGGAAAGTCTCTAAATAACTTTGAAAGTCCGTGCTCCCCACAAAACTTTTGCGATCGCGACTCCCAAGCTGATCCCAGAAATTGAGCAAGATCGCCGTGGGACGCCCTTCCTCGACAATCAGATTCAACAGTCGGATATCCTGATCCGTCACCCCTTCAACACAGTTTATCAGCAAAAACACCACATCTGCTTGCCGGAGCGCTCGCGTGGACGCCTGAATTGAAAAAACTTCGATCTCAGACTTGTCGCTACGAGGGCGGCGCATCCCTGCCGTATCGATCAAATGTACCCAACCGTGTGGCGTCTTGAGTTCCTGGCTCACCGGATCGCGAGTCGTCAAAGGAACTGGGCTGACTCGGGACACACTCGCTCCGCACAAAGCATTCATCAGAGTGGATTTCCCGGTGTTGGGACGTCCTATGAAAGCGATCGTAAGCGGGGCCTCCCCCTCGGTGACTGCAGTTCTTCGGGCAGAGGACGCCGGCCGCGCCCCCTGACTCTCGGCAATTCCTTGAGCGGCCTTCTCAGTGTTGCGCTCTACCCCGAGAGAGTTGATCAAAGTATTCGTTATCCAGGTCTTAACTGTCGAAAGGTTGAATCGGTGCGCCGCCGAAATACTCAAAACTTCTTCGATACCCAGCTCAGCAAAATCTGTTTCTGGGTGCGCCTCTTTGGCCTCGACTTTGTTTACACACAGCAAAATAGGTTTTTGAGTCTGCCTGGAAAGCCTTGCTATCCATCTATCAAAGGGAGTCGGCCCAGCAAGGGCATCCACAACAAACACAAAGGCGTCCCCGAGCCGGAGAAGATCGTCTAAAACCCCCGAGTCTTCCTCAGAAAAAATCCCCTGGCTGTCCGTGAGCAAAAAGGTACGTTCTTCCCACGTCGTCTTTTCGGAGACGATATCCAGAGTCGTTCCAGGTTGATCGAAGACGATCGCTCGACGGTAACCCAAAAGAGCATTCATCAAGCTCGACTTACCGACATTGGGTCGACCGATAATGACAATGTGGGGTTCTTTTCTCATCTTTATTCCAGTTCCAAATAGCGGTTTAAATGACGCCCATCTTCTCTCCACCCCGCCTGCACTTTCACATGCAGTTTCAGACAGATTTGTTTCCCCAAGTATTGCTCGATTTCTTTGCGAGCAGCGATTCCAATGCGTTTCATCATCTCGCCTTGTTTTCCGATCAAAATCCCTCGGCGAGATTCACTGTCAACGTGCAAAATAGCGTGGTAGGAAGGAACCCGGGCTTCGCTCTCACTCTCGTTCCAATTTTCCATTTCAACCCAAACCGTATAGGGAATTTCTTCCCGTGTAGCCCGGTAGATTTTTTCGCGGATAAACTCACTCAAAACAAAGTCCTTAGACCGATCGGTCACTTCGCCCGGTGCATACCAGTGCTGGCCTTCTGGGAGTCGAGGTTTGACCAGGCTCGCAATTCGATCCACACCGTTTCCGCGAATGGCCGAAATGGGCACAATGTCGCCAAATAGTTTCAACTCCGCAATGCGTGCAAGAATCGGCAAAAGGTCTTGATGACGAACCCGATCTATTTTGTTCAAGGCAAGCGTAGATTTTTCAGGAGGGCGCTGAGCGATTCGCTCCTTAAGCTGTTCTATTTGGCTAAACATCTTGGGATTAGAAACATCAAACACCCAAACCAACAGATCACAATCCTTTGCGTTTTTGTCGGCGACTTTGTTAAGCATCCGCGCAACGGATTCTTTGTTACGTTGAAATCCCGGTGTGTCGACGTAGATCACCTGGACCTGGTCTCCCGTGTCGATTCCGCGAATGCCGTGATACGTGGTTTGCGCACGTGGCGAAACAATGCTGAGCTTTTTTCCCAAAAGCGCGTTCAGCAGGGTGGATTTACCCGAGTTCGTGGGACCAACAATGCCTACAAAACCGCTGCGATATCCTGGATTCATCACTGTGTTCTTTCTCTTTCGAGCCATTCCAACGCCAAGCTAGCGGCCTGTTGTTCGGCTTCTTTTTTGCTCTTGCCATCGCCAGTTCCCAATAGCCTGCCGGCGATATGGATCTCTACCCGAAAAGTCTTCTCGTGTTCAGGTCCCCAAGTCTCCGCGAGGCGATACAGGGGCGTCGACTTATACATCGATTGGGTAACTTCTTGCAGATAAGTTTTATTATCCAACGAAGGAACGGGGGCGGTTGGATTCAAAGCCAGGCGATCCACCGCTTCCTGAAACATTCGGCCCAGAACAGACGTTGCCGCTGGCAGCCCCCCATCCAGGAAAACCGCTCCGACCAAAGCCTCCAAGCCCGCAGCCAAAATAGACCGCTTCTCCGAGCCGCCGGTTCGGCGCTCTCCTTGACCTAACAAGATCCGCTCTCCCAAACCCGCTTGAGAAGCTAGTTCCGCCAAGTGCCGACGGCTGACTAGGTAGCTCCTCCAGCGGGAAAGCTTGCCCTCAGACGCCTCCGGAAACCGGCGCATCAAAAGATCCGCAATGACTAAACCAATTACCGCATCCCCCAAGAACTCCAGGCGTTCGTTGTCAACAAGGGCCGCCGAGTCCGGGTGGAGTTTGCGATCTTCGTTCGAATACGAGGAATGGGTGAGCGCTTCGCAAACCCGTGCGGGATCGCGGAATTCGTAGTTTAGGGTTTTTTGTACGTCGGCAAGGAGCTGCGGCCAGCCGTGGATTCTGTCTAACACCGTGTTTGAACCTCGACCGCTGGATGAAAACGTCCCAATAACGCGCTCATTCAAAAGTCGACAAAACGATTACCATAGGCTCTCATGCGCCACAAGCTGTGCGTATTTTTACCATATATTTTCAACTAGTTACCAATATGCCGAGTTGAGCTTTGGGGTGCCGTGCGTTGACAAGGTTGATCCCCACGCGATACCGTCGAGCGATTCCCATGGACCTATTTCCCACGCATTGGATTCACCGACTCATCCGCATTAACAGCGAAACCCACCGCAGCAACGCGGAAGTGGTGGCCTTTTTGCGCCCCCTTCTCCAGGAGGCAGGCCTCAAAATTCAAGAGCAGACGGTTCGCGAAAAGGGGACCTCTTTCTCAAACCTCATCGCTTTCAATAACTCCCCTACTCACCCGGATCTGCTCTTGTTTAATACCCATTTAGACACGGTTTCTGCCGGAGATCCTCGCGCCTGGACTAAGACGGGTGGCGACCCCTTTAAAGCAACCCAAGTCCGAGATCGGGTTTATGGCCTTGGCACCGCAGACGTTAAAATCGACTTCCTGTGCAAGCTCTGGGCGATCCGACAGGCGGGAAAAATCCATCGCCCCATCGCTCTCGTAGGCACCTATGGCGAAGAAAGGGGCTTGATAGGAGTGCAAAAACTCTTTGCAGAAAAAAGAGTCACACCTCGTTTTGCACTCGTCGGCGAACCTTCGGACTTAGAATTGATCTACGCTCACAAAGGGCACGTCATCGCTTGCGCGTCCCTGCCCTTGGAAAAAGCGGCAACAGAAAAAACTCTGACCTGGAAAGGTAAGGCCGCGCATAGTTCAACCCCGGCATTGGGAGTGAATGCTATCGAAAAAGCGTTTTCGGATATCTCCCGAAAAAAACTAGGCATCGTCAGTTTAAACGGTGGCACGAACTCCAACCGCGTGCCCGAATCGGCCACCGCTCAATTGTGCTCAAACCCTGGTTCGGCCACTTCCGATTGGTTTGAGTTTGTTCAAGCTGTGCGCAAGCTCGAACATTCATACCGCAAAATCAAAGACAGCCGATTTTCTCCCGCACTAACCACCTTGAGCTGGAACCTTTGCCAAACCCAGGGCCACCGCGCAGAAATCACCTTTGACTTTAGAACACTACCGGGAGTCGACCCCTTTCAATTGCGGAAACAACTCGAAAAGGCACTGCCCAAGTCAGGACGCTGGATCGACATTTCGGTTGATTTGCCTCTCGCCGGCGAAAAAGAAAACACCCTCATGAAAGCAGCGTCCCGCGCCTTGAGAGCGTGCGGTGTGAAGCCGGTTAAAAAAACAAAGGCCTCCTCCACTGAAGCAGCCGTGTACCACTTTCATGGCGCCCAATCGATTGTATTTGGGCCGGGTGTTAGCGTGAATAATGTTCATAAACCCAATGAGCATTGCCTAATGAGTCAAATTCGCACTGCGACGGAGTTTTATCGACAGATTTTGATTCAGCCCTGGGAGGGGCTCTAATAAAATGGATCCGGAATTTATCATCCGTAGTGCACGTGAAGAGGACTTAGAGGGGCTCTATGCCTTGAGCCAACAGGTCTACTTCATCAACCTCCCCGACGATAGGGAGATCCTCAAAGAAAAAATTGCGCTTTCTGTGGCTTCTTTTAACGGAGAAATAAAAGACAAGCACGCGCGCGAATATATTTTTGTGATTGAAAAAACCGACGACGGCTCGCTCATTGGCAGCTCCATGATTATTGCCCGCCACGGGAGTCCGTCCGTGCCGCACATGTATTTCGAGCTTCGTGAAATCAAAAAGTACAGCGAGTCGATTCACAGTGGCATCATCCACAACGTCCTACACCTTCGATTTGATGAAGATGGGCCCACTGAAATTGGGGGGCTGGTGCTTGACCCCAACTACCGAGGCCACCGCGCAAAGCTTGGACAACAGCTCTCTTTCGCTCGATTTTTGTTTATCAAAATGCGACGCCGAGATTTTAAGGACCGCATCCTTTCCGAGTTGATGCCCCCGCTTACCGAAAGCGGCGAAAGCATTCTCTGGGAGGCTTTGGGACGAAAATTTACCAACCTCTCCTACATGGAAGCCGACTTACTCTCTCGAAAAAACAAGGAGTTCGTGACCAGCTTATTTCCTCGAGGGGATATTTACACCTGTTTGCTGCCCGGAGAGGCCCGGGACGCCATCGGCAAGGTGGGCACGGCCACTGAACCCGTAAGGTACATGCTCGAGAAAATCGGGTTTCGCTGGAAACAGCACATAGACCCCTTTGATGGTGGCCCCCACTACTGGGCGGACACGGACAAAATCACGATCATTCGAGACACGAAAAAACAAAAAGTTCACCGGGAGCCTTTGAAACGAAGAACAAAAGAAACAGCCCTCTGCGGAACTTTTGCCGATGGTAAGTTTATCTGCGCACAGACTTCTATCGATATTTCCCGAGGGGGCGTTCACTTGTCCAAAGCAGCCTTGGAAAAGCTGCAAGTCAGTGCTGGCGATCCCATTTACACCATGCCAATTCAAACAAGGGGCTCTAACGCATGAATGCACCAACCCGGAAGTACCAAGGCAATTACATCCAGGGGCGATTTGTTGTCGTGACCCAATCCAATGGTGAGGTGCACAGTCGAAACCCAGGTAACATCGACACGCCAGCCGTAGTATGTGGGTTTAGCTATGAAGCCATTTCCGCTTCAGTGGATGCTGCCGAGAATGGATTTGCTCATTGGAAAAAAAGCGCCCTGTCCGATCGACTGGCAGCATTGGCTGCGTATAGGAAAGCCTTTTCACTTAAAGCCGAAGCACTGGCAGAGATATTGAGCTTTGAAACGGGCAAACCGTTTTGGGAAGCGAAAGAGGAGATCTCCCATACATTGCAAATAATGGATTACTACCTCCACGCTGCGCAAAACACCCCGGGTGAAACACAAGGAAAAGAACCAGACACGGGATTTGCGACCTTTGTTCGCCCTTATCCCAAAGGGGTTGCGGCCATTATTGCGCCTGGCATCAGCCCGATTTCGGACTCGCATTTGCACTTGATTCCAGCGCTGATCTACGGCAACTCGGTTGTGTTTAAAGCCTCCCGACACGCCCCTCTCTGTGGGCAGGCGATCGCGGAAGCTATGCACACTTCAGGTTTCCCGAAAGGCGTTTTTAACCTGATACACGGAGACGGAGAAGTGTCGCGGCGCCTCGTCTCTCACCCTTCGGTGCAGCTCATTCTGTACACAGGGTCTTGCGAAACCGGGCTGCAGATCAAAAAACAAGTCATTTCGGACTACTGGAAAACAACAGTTCTCGACATGGTCGGAAAGAACAGCGTTCTCATTTGGGATGACAGCCGCTACGCCCAAGCGTTGCATGAGACGCTCTATTGCGCGTTTTTAACCTCGGGGCAGAGACGTACCACCGCGAATAAAGTGCTCGTCCACCACTCGCTATTGGAGCGTTTTACCGCGGATTTTCATACGCTCTCCAAAAAAATATCCGTTGGCTATGGCTACACGAACGACGAGGATGCTCCGTTTTTGGGGCCTCTTCTTAACGATGGTGCAGTGGAGAATTACATTCGCTACCAAGCCATTGCAGTGAGAGAAGGGTGCGAAGAAATCATGCGCGGAAAGTCTTTGGAGCGAAATCCCAAAGGGCATTATGTTTCACCTTCGATACACCTTGTGACCAAACATGATGCCAAGAGCGTTTATCAAAAGAGCGAAATCTTTGGCCCTAACGTCGCTTTGTACGGCGTGCGCGAACTCGAAGAAGCGGTTGAGATTATCAACGCTTCTGAGCACGGCCTGGTGGCTTCTATCTACTCCAAAGATCGCGATGCATTTAGAAAAGCCGGGGATAGCCTCCAAGTGGGGACCTTGCACTGGAACCGCCCCACGCATACACCTACTTTTCAGTTGCCTCGCGGCGGTCTGCAACGCAGCGGAAACAATCGCCCGCTAGGAAGTTTGGCTTGGCAGCAATGTATGTATCTCATGACCTCAACAGAACGAGACACCCCCTGGGATCCCGATTCGCTTCCCAAGGCCCTCCCACGGGGAAATAAGGCATGACTTTGCCCTCGCTCTTATTACGTCACGATAAAGCGGGCGATGCGATCAAATCGCTGCCGGCCCTGCGTGCCTTAAGAGCGGCCCTCCCGCTAGAACCCCTGCACTTGTTAGTATCGCGTCATAATGCGTCGCTATTCGAAAAAGAGCCCGGCTTTACGGTTCATGTGCTTCCCTCGCATTGGGCGATGCTTAAACCAGAAGTGCTTCTTGCTCACCTGCAGCAGAATGGGCTGCCAGTGGGTTTTTCGAGGGTAGTCAGCTTGCTCGCAGATGCATTTGAAGAAACCGACCACTTGCTCGAGCTTTTCCCCGCCACAGAAAAATACGCTGCGGCTATTGTCGACAGCAAACTGATTTCCGTCGTTCGGCGCCTCCCCCTCAAAAGGCAAACACCGCGCGGACAAAGCGAGACACTCAATATTGCTGAATTTCTCAGCACGGCCTTTGGCACAAACTTGCTCGCCTCGGTCTCCCAGTATTCTCGCGCGCCCGTTCTCCTCGATCAGGACCTGCATGAAGCCGAATCGCTCATGGGAAAGAAAAATGGTCCCTGGTTAGGTTTTTGCCCTTTTGCAGGGCTCAAAAACCGCAGCCACCCGCTCGCACGGTGGGAAGCTTTTCTGAAGCAGGCTACACGTTCGCCGTTCGTGGAAAAATTTTTTCTTTTGGGATCTCCAGATGATTGCGCAGCGCTCGAGAAACTCCAGTCTATTTGCTATCACCCCCAGAAAACCCAGCTATGCTTTCCGTCTACCTTCAGGACACTGGGAGCCTATTTAAAACGTTTGGACGGAGTGGTCGCAGTGGACTCCGGGCCGCTGCACCTGGCCCAAGCGCTTGATGTACGATCGCTTGGAATTCTGAGCGGTGGTGATGCGCAGCGGTGGTTCTCCAGTTTGAACCCGGGTGACCAGATTTTGCGTCGTGGTTGGGTGCAACGCTTCCCCACTTCTCTGGAAATGACCTGGGCGTTCCGACGATGGCTACGCCACCTTCCTGTGGTAGAATGCCTCTAGAACCACCCCCAAAAAGGTGCATTCCACCATGCTAAAGCGCTTTCTACTCTGGTCGTTTTTCCTGGCCGTATTTGTGGCTTTTATTGGAGCGTATTCTCTCGTCACCGGAAACGGGAACGAAGACAAAGCAGTGCTGATTCCGCGCGGTGTCCCTCTTGCTAAGATCGGCACACTGCTCCAACAAGAAGGAATTATCTCTCAGCCAACGGCATTCAAAATACTGGCTAAGCTTACGGGCGGAAATCGCCGCATGAAAGCCGGCGAGTATGCATTCAAAACCGAAATGGGCCCGCTAAACGCGTTGTTCGTATTTTACTATTCCACTCCCATTGAGCACGTAGTGACCATTCCTGAAGGGTGGAATGTCCGCCAGATCGCTTCGATTTTGGCCGCTCAACATCTGGTAGACCCTGCAAAGTTTACGCTGCTGGCACTCTCCAAAAAAAGCGCTGAAAAACACCGCCTCAAATCCCCTAATCTTGAAGGCTTTTTATACCCAGACACGTATTCTTTTTCCCGAGTAGACGGGGAAGACCGCATCTTGGACATCATGGTTCAGCACTTCTTCGCCAAAGTGAGTCCCTCTCTCATTGCCGAGGCGAAACAAAAAGGAATGAGCCTTGAAGAACTGGTGACGTTGGCCTCGATCATTGAAAAAGAAACTGGCGCATCGAGCGAACGAGAGCTGATCAGCTCCGTATTCCACAATCGACTCCAAAAGCGCATGCGCCTCCAAAGCGATCCCACAACGATTTACGGCATAGAGAACTTCAATGGAAACCTGACCCGAAAAGACCTCACCACACCGACGCCCTATAACACTTACACCATCTCTGGACTTCCACCGGGCGCCATTTGCAGTCCAGGACTGGCAGCGTTGGTCGCGACGGTGCGCCCTGCAAAATCGGGTTACTTGTATTTTGTGGCGAATCAAAACCGAGAACACGTCTTTTCGGAAACCTACGCAGCTCACTCTCGTGCCGTGAACCAGTTCCAAAAGCGGCGGGCGAGCCCTCGCCAGGCGGATTCCACGCGGGAATTAGGAGCTGCAAGGAGAAAAAAATGAAAACCGCGCCAAGCGATCGTTCTCCCGTGATCATGACAGAGCTGGTCTTGCCCCAGCACACCAATGCTCTGGGAACCGTGTTTGGGGGGGTGGTTATGGGATGGATCGATATTGCGGCTGCAATCGCCTCTCAACGCTATGCCCGCTCTCCGGTAGTCACCGTGTCTATCGATCATTTGCATTTTATTGTCCCGATAAAGATCGGGTACACCGTGCGCATCAATGCTCGTGTGACTTACGTCGGCAAAACGTCGATAGAAGTAGAGGTCCTCGTGGACGCGGAAAACTCCATCACCGGAGAGGTGAATCGGGCCACGAACGCCTACTTGACGTTTGTCGCCATTGACGAAAAAGGCAAACCTAAAAAAGTCCCCCCACTCACCGCCAAGACTGCCGCCGAGAAAAAAGCGTTGCAGCAAGCGCTAGTTCGAAGAGAGCGCCGGCTTGCGTGGATGAAAAAGTAAGCGCTAAGTCGTCACTAACCTTTGAACAAAGGCCGTAATATCCGCCAAAGCTGCACCGGGAGTAAAAATTTCTTTCACCCCCAGCTTTTTGAGCGTTTCGATATCCGGCTGAGGAATAATACCCCCACCCAGGACTGGGATCTCGGCTGCGCCCTTTTGTTTAAGCAGGGTCAATAACTCCGGAAAAACTTGATTATGTGCACCTGAAAGAATGCTGACACAGATCACGTCGACGTCTTCTTGGACAGCGGTGTTAGCGATCATCTCGGCTGTTTGGTGAAGCCCGGTATAAATGACCTCCATTCCAGCATCCCGCAGAGCGTGAGCAAGCACCTTGGCTCCGCGGTCATGGCCGTCCAGGCCTGGCTTCGCCACCAAAACTCGGATAGGCCGACTCATTTCTTCCCCCAGTTTTTTGGGAATATACAGATAGTCTTCTTTTTACCAATCAAAAAGGATTTTACAGTGGCGTCCAAGACCTCATGTCCCGAATCGTCACGTAAAATCGCCTGCGCAAAGGCAAAGTTCTCCGCATTCACTTTCCTCAAAAAACTCCTCCACGGAAGGCCAGGGTACCGATGAATGCGCGGATCCGAAACGGCGGTTTGCCATTCCTGAAACCACTTAAACTCGGTTTTGGCCTCAGCGACCAAGTGGGGCAGAAAACCCGCTGGAATTTTATCCGAGGCAATCTCGAGCAAATTTCTCAACAGCAGCTGATCCCAGTCTCTTAGAAAAGCGAAGATTGCCAAAACCTCTTCTGTCGTCAGAGGGATATCCACCTTGCGCAAAAGCAAGAGCGAAGAAATGCCCGAAGCTCTCAAGGAACAAAAAGCCTGGCGAATCGCTTCGAGTTTTTCAATCGACGCTGCCACCGTAACCAGGGTCGCCTTGCGTTCTTCGAACTGGAGCAGCTGTTTCGCGATGTGCTCAGGAAGCAGACTATCCAAATCGAGATCGGGGTTTATCTCAATAGACATAAACTCCCCGGCCTACCTTGCGGCCAAACCAACCGGCTTCGACGTATTTGCGCATCAGGGGCGCGGGGCGATACTTGCTGTCTCCGAGATCTCGGTGCAGCACTTCCATGACAGAAAGACACACGTCCAAGCCAACAAAATCAGCTAGCTCCAGGGGCCCCATCGGAAAGCCACAGCCCAGTTTCATCGCCTGATCCAGATCCTTCGGAGTAGCAAGGCTTTCTTGAAGAGCAAAAAAAGCCTCATTGATCATCGGCATTAAAACGCGGTTTACAGCAAAGCCTGGGGCATCTTTGGCTTCAATAAAAACCTTCCCCATATTTTCGGCGACCTGCCGAACCGATTGGAAGGTTTCATCGCTGGTGGCCATGCCGCGAATACCTTCAACCAAAGTCATCAGAGGAACAGGGTTCATGAAATGCATCCCCACAATCTGTTGGGGTCGCCGCGTCTGCGATGCAATCTGAGTCACGGAAATAGACGAGGTATTTGTCGTCAGCAAAGCACTTTTGGGCAGGATTTCGTCGAGTTCTCGAAAAAGCTTAAACTTCACTTCGCGATTTTCACTTGCAGCCTCCACCGCAAAGTCGCACTTAGAAAAATCCTTCAATTGCACGCTGGTACGAAGGCGTTCCAAAATGGCGGCGGGTTTTTCTTTGAGCTTTCCCTTTTCGTCAAGCTTGGCCAGGCTTTTTTGGATGGTTTGGAGAGCTCTGTCCAGCTGCGCCTGTGAAATATCGAACAAGAGCGTATTGTAACCTGCCGTGGCGGCGACCTGCGCAATGCCGCACCCCATACTTCCTGCGCCTATGACTCCAAACTCAGTGACTTTCATGTTGTGGCCTCCAATACGCAACCGTAACAAGGCCGGAACAAAAAGAAAACGGGCTAACCCATAAAACTGGATTAGCCCGTTAAGTCAGAGATAGAAACAGCGCGCCGCTTAGATAGCGGGAGTGCCGTTTGCGTGTGTCGCCGCAGGGGTCACTTGCGCAGGAGCAGCACGTCGTGCGCCCAAACCGCCAGCACCCGCCAACTGAGGACCAGCGGCTTGCTGTGGCATGCCCTGCTGAATCCCGCCGACAAATTTTTCAATCTTCTGTTTGAACTTAGCCAAAGTGTCGCACTGTTTGAGTGGCTTTTTGAGCGACTGAGCGACTTGCTTGCTGTTCGCGCCAAGCTCTTTCAAGACTCCCATTGCGCCTTGGAGAATCGCTTTGCGATCCAGCGCAGGGTTCTTCAGAGATTCAATCCGGGCTTGAACTTTGGCTCCAAGCAAATCTTCCACTTTCGCAGAAGACTTGGTGCACTGCATTACGCGTGCTTCTTTGCTCAGCGCTGCGAAGAAAGGCGAAGCATACGAGTTCTGCTCACCACCATAATAAGCCAAAACCGCTTGATAAGCTTTGTTTAGAGCCGTGTTCGGCGCAAGAGCCTGATCACGACCGACTTCTTTTGCTTCCATTTCGCAGTTCTTGAAAGCCTTTTTCACTGCCGCCAAACCTGCTTCGTGCAACGACCGGCGATACCCTTGGATTTCATCTGCAAACGCAGTGACTGCAGCCAAAGTTTCTGCTTTGTTTTTGTCTTCTTTGGGAGCAAGCAAGTCTCTATAGAGCTTGCTCAAAGTATCAAGCTGCTTGTCGGTTCCCGTGATTAATTCTTTTTCAAGACGTGCTTTGTCTGCAGACAAGCGGTCAATGCGCTGTTCTGCTGTGAAGCCTTCGGGTTTGTTCAGATCAAGATAAGCAAGCTTGTCTTCTTCAGCAGGCATTTCTTCTTCCATGCCTCGCTTGTGGTTGGCAGCTTTGATTTCGTTAATTTTTTTCAAGTACGCTGCCAGTGCGGCTTCTTTTTCTTCTTTGGTTGCTGCGTCCATTGCCTTTGCCCCTTCTTTGAGCAAGTGCTGAGCAGCTCCGGTACGCATTTGACTGTCCAGAGAAGTGAAACGAGCGACATCCACTCCTTTGGAGCAAGTCGCTTCGACAGCATCAATTCCAGAATCTTTGGAGGTAACCCCTTCGCTCGTCACACCCTTCATGCGGTTGTGCAGCGCGGCCATTTCTTCGTTTGCGGCCTTCGCTTCTTCCTGTTTGTTGCGGTTGAACGCCTCAACCAAACTGTCTGTGGTTTTGATTTTCTCATTGCGGGCGTTCAGTTCTTCCACTTCTGCACGCAGTTTGGATTCTTCTTGGGTAGTTCCAATTTCTTTTTCGATTTCGGCAGTCTTTTCTTTCAAAGACTTGACTAGCGCGTCTTGCGCAACAGCGGGCTTACCGCCTAGTTGAGCAGTTAATGGCGCGAGAAGGGCTTTTAGGTTAAAGCCTTCTTCCTTTGCTTGGGCACCCACCGGAACGAGAGTTCCCACTAACAGCACTGTAATTACTCTCAACTGGCTCAGCTTCTTCATCTTCCACTCCGCAAAAACTGCATCTACTCTCGGCGCCCCACACTCTTTGGTGAAGTTTCGAGTATACGGCTCCCCACAATGGGATCCGCTCGGAACAGACTACTGTGCAAGCGATGAGCCAAGTGCCCTGCATGAGGGATTGGAGCCTGATTCCCTCAGGGAAAATCGGTGCTGTGACAAAACACGCCTAGCGCAGTCCTACTTTGGTTAGGACTTTCGGCGGTTTAAAGAATCGATTCTTTTGTGGTGAGGTGTCTAGAGGTTGGACAGTCGGTTTGGGGCGGGTTTGTTACGCGGGATACACCAGCGCCGTTTTCCGGCAGGGTAAGTACCTACCAAAAGTAAGCGGGTACCTGAACAAACGTGTTGCCGTACGCCGGCGCATAAATGTATCTTTATGGGCGCTTACACCAACATCAGGAGTTTACTCTTACGTGGATTTCGCATCTCAGAGCGCCCAGTATGTACCGGTTTTGCTCCTCATTGGCCTTGGTATTGGGCTTTGCGCCACTATCTTCATTGCGTCCACTCTTTTAGGCCCCCGCATCAAGCACGCAAAGAAGGACCTTCCTTTTGAATGCGGTGTCCCAGCTCATGGGGACACACACAGGCGCTTTTCAGTTCGCTTTTACTTGGTGGCGATTCTTTTTCTCTTATTTGATGTGGAAGTCATCTTCCTTTTCCCCTGGGCGCTAGTCTTTAAAGACTTTCTAAAAGTGAATAATTTCATCCTTTGGGAAATGGGTTTCTTTGTCGCAATCCTTCTCGTTGGCTACTTCTATATCCGCCGGCGAGGCGCCCTGGAGTGGGAATAATTATGGCGAAGGACGGATCCTCACACTTCTTAACAACCCAGCTTGAAGCTTTTATCAACTGGGGCCGCAAATGGGCCATGTGGCCTCTGCCATTTGGGACTAGCTGTTGTGGAATTGAAATGATGGCCACCTTGAGCGCCGACTATGACATGGCCCGCTTTGGGGCAGAAGCTATCCGCTTTTCACCTCGACAGTCGGACCTTTTGATCTGTGCGGGCATCGTGAACGCCAAAATGTCCCCCGTGCTCAAGACTGTTTATGACCAGATGAGCGAACCCAAATGGGTGATGTCGTTCGGCGCCTGCGCTTCTTCCGGTGGGGTTTTCCCCGTGTATAGCGTGACCCAAGGAATCGACAATATCATCCCTGTGGACATTTATATTCCGGGCTGCCCACCGTCACCAGAGAGCGTGTTAGACGGTCTGCTCAAGCTTCGCGAACGAGTACAAAAAGGGGAAACCGATTCCCTCAGCCGCATTCGAGAAGGGCGCGCAGCGCACCTCTGAGGATTCACACATGGATATTTTTACGGATTTGCCTACAAACGGCGGGAACTGGAAGCAAAAGTACGGCGACGACTGGAAACGCCAGATCGAAAAAATCAAAGCCCGCTTTGGCGCCGCCATGGAAGAAATTCTGACCCCTTGGGAATACCCAACGGACGTTCCCATCCTTTTTGTCAAAAAAACGCAGCTCTTGGAGCTCTTGAGCTTCCTCAAGACAGATCCCGACTGTGAGTATGTTTTTTTGTCCGACATCACGGCTACAGACGAGGAATCAGACCCGCGTTTTCATGTGATTTACAATCTCTTTGCCCGCGATCGAGGCCCCAGGATTCGAGTCAAGGTCCGTATCGCTGAGGGGGAAGAAGCTCCATCCGCCGTCGGGGTTTGGAAGGGGGCTGATTGGGCCGAACGCGAAGTCTACGATATGTTTGGAATCAAGTTCAGCGGACACCCGAATTTGCGCCGTATTTTGATGGATTATCGATGGGAAGGCTTCCCACTGCGTAAGGATTATCCTTTGGATGGATACCAGCTTTTCCCAGACGCTGAACCGCCCGATCCGGAGCGCCTAAAGTAAGGATCTTTATGAGCGAACGCGAGCTTCATTCTACGCAACAAGCACTTTACCGCGAGGCCGACCCCTCCTCTCCTGGAGGCATGGGAGATCGGTATCTCGTCTCCAGCGATCCCGATGATCTCTGGGATGACGCGCGGGTCATCATCAATTTGGGGCCCACACACCCCGCCATGCACGGGGCCTTACGCATGGTCGCCCGAATCAACGGGGAGACCATCGAAAAGTCCTATTGCGAGTTCGGATACACACACCGCGCTAAGGAAAAACTCGGCGAGCACCGCACCTATCACCAGTTTGTCGTCTTTACCGATCGCTTGAACTATTGTTCAGCACTGATCAACAACGTGACCTATTCCATGTCGGTGGAAAAACTGCTGGGCATCGAGCCCCCTGAACGCGCCGTTTGGATCCGCATGGCGTGTTGTGAAATTGCACGCATCACCGACCACCTAATCTGCATTGGCATCGGTGCCGTGGATATCGGAGCATTTTCGTATTTTCTCTACGGGTTTCACCAGCGCGAAGAAGCCTATACGCTCATCGAAAAACTCTGCGGCGCCCGCTTAACCACCTCTTACACCCGCATTGGCGGTTTGATGTATGACGCTCCCGCAGGTTGGGAACAAGAAGTCAAAGCCTGGGTTGCCCGTTCCCGCAAAGTCCTGGATGAGATGGACCGACTTTTGACTAACAACCGAATTTACGTCGATCGTACCGTCGGCATTGGCCTGGCCGACAAGCAAATGTGCCTCGATTACTCGATGTCCGGACCCACCGCCCGTGCCGCTGGGATCGACCGAGACAAACGTCGAGACGATCCTTACATGTATTATTCGGAGATGAAGTTTGAAGTCCCCGTGGGCTCGGCTGGCGACGTTTATGACCGTTATTTGGTCCGCCTGGCCGAGATTCGAGAGTCTTTTAATATCTTGGATCAGATATGCGATCGCATGAAGCCTGGTCCGATTTGGGTGGACGATAAGCGAGTGCGCATCCCCGCAAAAGCGGATGTCTACCAATCAATGGAAGCCATGATCCACCACTTTAAGTTCTTCATGCGCGGGTTCGATGTGCCCAAAGGCGAAGCCTACACGACCACAGAAGCCGCGAACGGAGAGCTTGGGTTCTATATCGTAAGCAAAGGTGAACCAAAATCTCACCGCATGCGTATTCGAGGCCCCTCTTTTTGGCACTACCAAGCTTTATCCCCCATGTCTCAGGGACAGAAAATTGCCGACATGGTGGCCACCTTGGGAAGCATCAATATTATTGCGGGAGAGCTGGATAGATGAGCAAAGGCAAACTGCTTTCGCCAAAGTTTTACGAAGCCATGGACAAGCTCGTGCCTCGCTACCCGACACGACAGGCCCTGCTGCTCCCTGCTCTGCATCAAGCGCAAGAAGAAACCCACTGGCTGTCGGATGAAGTCATGGCCGAAATCGCGGCTTATATCGACATTCACCCCGCCAAAGTGCAGGAGGTCGCATCGTTTTACACGATGTATAACCTCAAACCCGTCGGGAAATACCATCTGAAAATTTGCACGAATGCGGCCTGCCTTTTGCGAGGCGGCGATGACTTGGTTCGCCATTGCGAAAAGAAGCTGGGAATTCAATGTGGGCAGACAACTCCAGACGAGCGATTCACTCTTATGGAAGAAGAATGCTTGGGTGCGTGCGGTACTGCACCCGCAATGATGCTCAACGACGACTACGTAGAAAACCTCACGGTCGCAAAGATGGATGAAATCCTTCTGAAACAATAGGGACACGGCATGGGCGAAACCATTTACATCCAGCACTTCAAAGAAGAATCCCGACCTCTGGACTACTACTTGAACCAGATGCAGGGCTATACGGCCCTCAAAAAAGCACTGGGAATGTCCCCCGACGACGTGATCAACGAGGTCAAAAAATCTAATTTGCGAGGTCGCGGCGGAGCGGGCTTTCCCACGGGTGTTAAGTGGGGGTTTATCCCCAAGCAAGCGACCAAACCCAAATATGTCGTCGTCAATGCCGACGAATCTGAACCCGGCACCTTTAAAGACCGCGATTTGATGCGCTACACCCCGCACCTTCTGCTGGAAGGCATTGCGATTGCGGCTCATGCGATTGGAAGCAGCACTGGTTATATTTACATTCGTGGAGAATACACTCGCGAAGCAAAACTGCTCCAGGCCGCCATTGACGAGGCCTACGCGAAGGGTTTCCTCGGCAAGAACATTTTAGGAACTTCGTTTAACTTGGACATCACCGTCCACCGGGGAGCGGGCGCTTATATTTGCGGCGAAGAAACAGGGCTTCTCAACTCCTTGGAAGGCAAGCGCGGTGAACCAAGAGTAAAACCTCCTTTTCCGGCGATTGCAGGCGCTTTTGGCGGACCCACAGTTGTAAACAACGTGGAGACCCTATGCGCGGTGCCTTTTATTATCAACCGCGGCGGAGACTGGTTTGCTAAGCTGGGCAAGTTTGAAAAATCCGGTGGCACCCGCCTCTTTTGCGTTTCGGGCCACGTCAAGAAGCCCGGACTTTACGAGCTCCCCGCCGGTGGCGTCACTCTACGTGAGCTCATTTACGATCACTGCGGAGGAATCCTCGGCGACGCAAAACTCAAAGCGGTTATCCCAGGGGGCTCATCTGCCCCCGTGCTCACCGCCGACGAAACCGATATTCCTTTGGACATCGAACCCATGATGAAGGCCAAGACCATGCTGGGTTCCGCGGGGATTATGGTCATTGCAGAAGGTTTTTCAGTCGTAAAACTCATCCGGCGCATCACCAAGTTTTATGCCCACGAATCGTGTGGTCAGTGCACTCCTTGCCGCGAAGGGTGCCGCTGGATGGAAGAAGTCATTGCGCGCGTCTTAGAAGGTAAGGGCAAACGCAAAGACCTCGACCTGCTCTTGAGCATTGCAGACAATATCAACGGGAAAACACTCTGCGCGCTGGGTGACGCGGCCGCCGGCCCGGTGATGAGCTTTGTGACTAAGTTTCGGACTGATTTTGAAGCATTGATTCCGCAGGGAGCCTAATCACTATGCCCAAATGCACTATCGACGGAAAAACGATTGAATTTCAGCCAGGGACCAACCTGATTGAAGTCGCACGGACAGCAGGGATTGAGATCCCCTATTACTGCTACCATCCGGCTATGACGGTGGTGGCTCAGTGTCGCATGTGCGCTGTTGAGATTGAAGGCATGCCCAAGTTGCAAACGGCCTGCTCCACGGTTGCAACCGATGGAATGGTTGTCAAAAGCACGAGCGAACGGGCCAAGGCCAACCAAAAATCCGTCATGGAGTTCCTGCTTATCAACCACCCGCTCGATTGTTCCATTTGCGACAAAGCGGGAGAATGCGACCTTCAAGATTACAGCTTTAAATACGGCAGCGATAAGATCCGCTATGAAGAAGTCCGCCGTACTTTTGTCGATGAGGACATGGGTCCCGTAATCAAAAAGAATATGAACCGATGCATTCATTGCACGCGTTGCATTCGGTTTGGGAAAGAAATCACCAAAATTCCCGAAATCGTCGCTATTCAGCGCGGCAATCACACTGAGATCGTCACTGTTGAAAATCGCCCGCTCCAGACGGACTACGCCGGTTGCTATGCCGATATCTGCCCCACGGGTTCGCTCACTCTCAAAGATTTCCGCTTTAAGAAGCGCGTTTGGTACCTTAAAAAGCACCCCACTATTTGCGAAGGTTGCTCTAGGGGATGCAACATGGACCTCTGGGCAGAAAAAGATACACTGTACCGCTGCACCCCTCGCACTAACATGGACATCAATAAATGGTGGCTATGCGATGAAGGGCGCTTCAATTTTCACTACGTGAATGACGCTCGACGTGTGCTCACTCCACGTTTGAAATCAGGAACAGAAATTCAAGAAACAAGCTGGGACAGTGCCCTCATTGGAGTGGCCACTCTTCTCTCCGGCAAAAAAGCGGCCGTGCTTATTGGATCCGACATGACCCAGGAAGAAGCAGCGATCGTCCAGCAGTTCGCAGCTAAGCTGGGAACGGCAGCGCTCCACTTTGGTACGCCCGGCGTAGCGACCGCGAAAGAGGACACCGATATCGACTCATTGCTCAAACGTAAGAGCAAAACGGCAAATCTGCACGGACTGGAAAAACTGGGGATTGCACCGTTTACAGCCCTACCAAACGGAACACAGGTCGCCGTCGTTTTCAGAGGGGGACGCGCACAGCTTCCACCGATCACGGGTGTCGATCAAATCGGAATCGGGGTATTTTTTGCAGAAGAATTGACGGCATTCAGTGCGATCTTGCCTGGGCTCAGTTTTGCAGAAAAAGACGGCACCATTGTTAACTCCCAGGGCACCGAGCAAAAACTCAAGGCTGCTATCCCACCCTTGGGTATGTCCAAGGCGCTTTCGGAGGTTTTGAATGGCTGGTCGGGTAGTCCTGCCACGACCGCCTCAAAAAGTGGCTCAAGAGAGGCAGCGCACGTATGATTTTCGACTGGTTCATTCTTATCAGCGTGATCAAATGCTTGATCATCTTGGGTATCATTCTCACAGTGGTGCCGGGAATGCTTTTCCTGGAGCGGCGAGGCTCTGCGTGGATGCAAAACCGACTCGGGCCCAACCGACTCGGGCCTTTTGGAGCCTTTCAGCCAGTTGCAGACGCTATCAAGCTTATTTTCAAAGAAGATTTTATTCCCAATCACGTCCATAAATTCTTTTTTGGGATTTCGCCTTTCGTCTGCATGTTGCCTTCCCTCATGACCTTCGCGGTCATCCCGTTTGCAGCTCCTATTACGGTTCAGGGCCACACGCTTACTTTTCAGGTCGCCGATCTGGACGTTGGTGTGCTGTACATTCTGGCGATCGTATCGCTGGGAGTCTATGGCGTCATGATGGGCGGATGGTCTTCCAACAACAAATACTCGATGCTGGGCGCATTACGCAGCTCTAGCCAAATGATCAGCTATGAGCTGTCCATGGGACTCGCGCTCGTCTGCATGTTGATGATTTACTCGACAGTCAACCTCAATGCGATCGCTGAGTATCAGGGCCAGACCTTGCTTACAATCGGGGGAATCTCGATTCCCAAGTGGGGGTTTTTCCTCCAACCGCTGGCATTCTTGATTTTCCTCACAACGACTTATGCCGAGACAAATCGCCTTCCCTTTGACCTTCCTGAAGGGGAATCCGAAATCGTGGCGGGGTACCACTTGGAGTTTGGCTCGATGAAGTTTGCGTCGTTCATGCTGGCAGAATACTCCAACATGTTCACCGCCTCGGGACTCGTCACGACTTTGTTTTTTGGTGGGTGGCAATTGCTGCCAGGGATGGAATGGGCACTGAACGCCTTGGCCCTCTCCGGTGACGCTTTGGTTTGGGCACGCGCCGGATTTCAAGCCACCGCATTCTTGCTCAAGGTCGGTTTCTTCATGTGGCTATATGTTTGGGTGCGCTGGACTTTACCTCGATTCCGTTATGATCAAGTAATGGATTTGGGATGGAAGTACCTGCTTCCACTCTCCTTGGCCAATTTGTTCATTACGGCGTTGCTCGTTTACGGAGGAGTGCTCTAATGCGCATCCAGCACGGAAAGCCCTTTTTCCAGCGTTTTTATATCGTCGAAATCCTCACTGGTCTTTGGATCACCATGAAAAAGGTGATCCTGCACCGAACAGTGACCATCGAATACCCGGAAAAACGTCGCAAATATTCGGAGCGCTTCCGAGGACAACATTACATCAAGAGCGTTCAGGGAGTTGAAAACTGCACCGCGTGCATGCTCTGCCCCACCGTTTGCCCCGCGCTTTGCATTCACATCGATGCAGGCGAACGCGAAAACAAAGAGAAGTACCCCGTAAAGTTTGATATCGACATTTTGCGCTGCATTTTTTGTGGAATGTGCGAAGAAGCCTGCCCGGAAGATGCCATTAAGCTAAGCAATATTTATGAAATGGCCATGCCCAAGCGCGAAGTTTATCACAAGCCCTTCCTCGACATTCAAAGAGGCAAGGACAAGTCGGGGCATGTGAGCAAGCTCAAAGGAAAAGGGATTCAGCCGGCTCGGCCGAATCGCAAAGAGGCGGAAGGCCATCACCACTAGAGGTCCGGATTATGGGAACGGAAGCGATCTTTTTTTATCTTTTTGCGGGAATGGCCATCGCTTTTTCGCTGATAACGGTTTTTAAAAAGAACCCTGCTGTCAGTGCTTTTAGCCTGGTTATGGTGTTTTTTTCCTTTGCTGCTATTTACGCTCTCTTAGGAGCGCACTTGATTTCCGCTCTCCAGATCGTCGTCTACGCAGGCGCCATCATGGTGCTTTTGATATTCGTTATCATGCTTTTAAACGCAGATGGTCCCTCCTTAGACTTGGGCCGTACGCACTGGAGCCTTAAGCTGCTGACTACAGGGCTCTGCCTCGCTCTTTTTGCCGGCATGGTTTGGGTATTCAAAAACTCTCCACTCACTTCGCTCCGGGGCCCGTTCTCCCCTGAGCAGGTACAGGCATTGGGCGGAAACACCCGGGTCGTTTCGACTTTGATTTTTACTGAGTATTTATACCCGTTTGAAGTAACTTCCGCGCTCATTTTAGCGGGCATCGTTGGCGCGATCGCTATTGCAAAACGCAATAGTAGCGCCAAACAAGGTGGGAAATAATGAACCTGACACCGGTGGAACCTTGGATTCTATTGTCGTTTTGCGCAGCTATTTTCTTCATCGGCTTGGCCGGCCTTTTGGTACGACGTAACATTCTGGTCATTATCATGTGCATTGAACTCATGCTCAACGCCGTTAATTTGACCCTGGTGACTTTGTCGGCCCCCTTGCAGCACATGGGCGGCCAAATGAATGTGTTTTTTATTATCGTCGTGGCTGCGGTGGAATCTGCCGTCGGCCTCAGTCTGGTGATTGCGCTGTTTCGCACGTTGCGCACAGTGGACACGGATCAAATCCAAGTCCTTAAGGGATGATTATGCTAGCGAGCGTTGTTCTACTGCCTCTATTGGGCTTTCTACTGAATGGTTCCTGGTACCTCTTCGGCCAAGTCCGAAACGGAAAACCTATCGCCGCTGGCGCTTCTGGGTCGATAGCCGCGGCCATGATCGGCGGATCTTTTGTCTTATCCGTCCTGCTCTTTCTCCAGCTGCTGGGCATGGCGGAAGAAACACGCGTGATTGAAGCGCCTTTGTTTTCTTGGATCCAGGTCGGCGGACTGAATATCCAGTTTGCTTTCCGTCTGGACGCCCTCAACAGTCTATTTCTCCTCGTCATTACCGGGGTGGGCTTTCTCATCCACCTGTTTTCGATTGGCTACATGAGCCACGATGAAGCCCCGGCAAAGTTTTTTGCCTACTTAAACCTGTTTTGCGCATTCATGCTGGTTTTGGTTTTAGGCGCCTCTCTCCCTGTTCTCTTCCTGGGCTGGGAAGGCGTGGGGCTTTGCAGCTACCTCCTGATTTCCTACTGGTACACGGACACGGAGAAAGCCAGCGCAGGTAAAAAAGCCTTTATCGTCAACCGCGTGGGAGACTTCGGGTTTTTGCTCGGAATGTTCTTGTTGTTTACGACCTTTGGCTCTCTGGATTTTGTCGCCTTGAAGCAAGCCATCCTCACCATGCCCGTGGCTCCGGGCGTGATCACGTCGATTGGGCTTTTGCTGTTTGTTGGCTGCATGGGCAAGTCCGCGCAGCTTCCGCTGTTCGTGTGGCTCCCCGATGCGATGGCTGGGCCTACCCCCGTTTCAGCGCTCATCCACGCCGCTACCATGGTAACTTCGGGCATTTACCTCGTGTCCCGCATGAGTTTTTTGTATGCCCTCACCCCGGACGCTCTGGCGGTGGTGGCCTGCGTGGGAGCAGCGACAGCGCTTTTTGCCGCGACAATCGCCCTGGCTCAGAATGACATTAAAAAGGTCCTCGCTTATTCCACGGTATCTCAGCTGGGTTATATGTTCCTCGCTTGCGGAGTGGGTGCCTATGCCAGCGGCGTGTTCCACGTCATCACGCACGCCTTTTTCAAAGCGCTGCTATTTATGGGTGCGGGCAGCGTGATACACGGCATGCACGAAGAGCAGGACATTCTCAAAATGGGCGGTCTGCGCAAACACATGCCCAAAACTTTTTTCGTGTTTGCATGCGGTTGGCTGGCGATTTGTGGAATACCTCCGTTCTCAGGTTTCTTTTCGAAAGACGAAATTCTGTGGCTCGCGTTTAGTTCGACGCACGGATCCGTTGCCCTCTGGGCAGTGGGCGCTTTTACCGCCCTCTTGACCGCGTTTTACATGTCCCGGCTGTTTATCCTGACCTTCTTGGGAGCCCCTCGTTTTCAACCAGCAAAACACGGGCATTCGGATCACGGACACGCGCACGACGCTGGCCACCACGGAGCGGCGCATGGAGTTGCGGTGCACGAGTCGCCGTGGATCATGATTGCTCCTTTGGTCGTTTTGGCCGTACTGAGTTTTGCAGGTGGAGCTATTGGATTGCCCCATATGAGCTGGCTAGAGCATTGGCTGCACCCAGTCCTCGCCCACGCCCCCGAAACCCGCGCGGGCGTCGCGCATGAGACTGAATGGGTCCTGATGGGTGTGAGCGTAGCTTTGGCGCTGATCGGAATTACAACGGCATTCGTCTTGTACAGCAACTTGCGCGCGGTTGAGAATCTACGTCAGCGCTTTGCCATGGTTTATCAGCTACTGAGCCACAAGTGGTATGTCGACGAGTTTTATGACGCGATCTTTGTAAAACCCATCTACGCTTTGTCTCAGTTCTTGTGGAAGTTCTTTGACGTCAAAGTCATCGATCGGATTGTCTTGAGTTTTGGAACCGTCGCCAACCAGTCGGGCGCTCTAGCACGAACCACCCAAACCGGTTCGACCCAGCTTTACGCGTTTTTGATGGTTGTCGGTTTTGCACTAATTGTGGGGTACGCGCTTTATGGCATCATTGCTTAGCTGGTTGATATTTCTACCGCTAGCCTGGGGGCTAGTCGGGTTGGCGATCCCTGCCCGATTTACCAAACACTGGGCACTTTTGGGCTCATTGGCAGTTTTCGTACTTTCGTTGGCGATGTACCGGCAGTTCGATGGTCCGAGTGCCGCCTTTCAGTTTGCAGAGAGCGTCCCGTGGATTCCGGCTCTGGGAGTTGCATACCGTGTTGGCCTGGATGGGATCAGCCTCTGGTTGGTGCTTTTGACGACATTTTTAACCCCCATCGTTGTGCTGAGCTCTTATGAATCCATCGAAAAGCGCGTCAAAGGGTATTACACACTGATTTTGGCGCTCGAAACAGCGATGTTGGGCACTTTCCTGGCTCTCGACGCGTTTCTGTTTTATGTCTTCTGGGAAGCCATGTTGATTCCTATGTATTTCCTCGTAGGTATCTGGGGTGGAAAAGATCGTATCTACGCAGCCATGAAGCTCTTCCTCTACACTATGGTTGGCTCCTTGCTCATGCTCGTGGCGATTTTCTACCTGGCCATCGCCTATAAAGCGCAGACTGGTATGGGACTGTCGACGTATTTACTCGATCTTTACCAGGTTAAACTCCCGTATGATGGGTATTTGTCGGCGCAATCGTTGCTCTTCTTAGCTTTTACGTTGGCATTCGCGATTAAAGTCCCACTGTTTCCATTGCATACTTGGTTACCCGATGCGCACGTTCAAGCCCCTACAGCGGGCAGCGTGATCTTGGCAGGCGTTCTCTTGAAAATGGGCGGGTACGGGCTCATCCGATTCGTACTGCCACTCTTTCCGGAAGCCGTTAAGCTTTATCAAGTGCCAATGCTCATGCTCGGCACCGTAGCGATCACTTACGGCGCATTGGTTGCGCTGGTTCAAACAGACGTCAAAAAACTCGTCGCCTACTCCTCCGTTAGCCATATGGGCTATGTTGTCTTGGGCATATTCTCCCTGAATTCGATTGGCATGACAGGAGCGATGTACCAGATGCTTTGTCATGGCATTTCGACGAGCGGGCTGTTTTTACTCGTAGGGATGGTTTATGACCGACGGCACACTCGTGAGATTTCTGACTTTGGGGGAATTGCCAAGGCGATGCCGTTGTTTGCTGTCGCCTTCTTGATCATCCTCCTATCATCGGCAGCACTGCCGGGCACCAACGGGTTTGTAGGAGAGTTCTTGATATTGCTAGGTCTGTGGCAGACAGCGCCTCTCTACGCCGCCTTTTCTGCTTTGGGGGTTATTTTTGGTGCAGTTTACCTGCTGTGGATGTTTCAGCGCGTGTTTTTTGGACCGCTGACCGGGGACGAAAATAAACGCCTTACAGACCTTACGTGGCGTGAAAAGGCCGTGTTGTTACCACTGCTAGTCGCCGTATTTTGGATGGGATTCACTCCCGGATTTTGGTTTTCAAAAATGCAGCCCTCAATTGATGCCGCACTCGTGCCCTACCAAGGGCAGTCGCAAGTCGCTCAAGACGGGAAGAAAGGCCATCCGCAATGGAACCTCAACCCTTAAACCTGATCAACCCTGCGGTACTGCAGCTCTCCGCGCACCAGCTAGAGCTCTTGGCTCCCTACTTGGTGGTGTTTGGCGGGCTTTGTCTGGCGGTTTTAGTGAGCGTCCTTCCCGCGCTTCAACCCAAGTGGTCGGTACCCGGCCTCACTTTCCTGACCTATATTGCGGGAGCCGCGTGCTCTGTGTGCCTGACGAGTCGCCCGCCGGAAACCCTATTCGGGGGCATGTTGATTTCCGACCCACTCAGCTTATATGCCAATGCGTTGTTCCTGGTTACGGCGGCGGTGGTAACTCTGTTTTCGTTTCGCTACCTCGAAAATCAATCGCTCCAGTATTCAGAGTACTACTTGCTCTTGGGGCTATCGGCGCTGGGAATGATGTTCATGGCGTCTTCGTTGAACTTGATCATGGTGTTCATTGCCCTGGAGATGATGTCGATTACTGCCTATGTGTTGGTGGGTTTCCGGCGTAATGATCGGCGCAGCAACGAAGCTGGCGTGAAATATTATATTTTAGGATCCGCTGCTTCTGCCGTGCTGCTTTATGGAGCGGCGTTGCTCTATGGTGCCACGCTAAGTGTCGATGTGCGCGAGATTGCCCAAAGAGTCGCCGAGGGTGGCCAGGTATTGAGCCCTCTTTTTGTTATTGGCCTGCTCTGCGTTCTGGTGGGGTTTTTGTTCAAAATCGCTTCTGTGCCTTTTCACATGTGGATGCCCGACGTTTATGAAGGCGCGCCCACGCCAGTCACGGGTTTTATGACCACGGGATTGAAGGCTGCGGTTTTCATTACCCTCGTGCGCGTGGTGGGGTCGCTGACTTCGACTCCTGCGCTTTCTGCTCAGGTCGTGGCGAGCTTTCAGCCGATTTTCTGGGTAAGCGCTCTGGCGACCATGTTTATTGGAAACGTGATCGCGCTTCAGCAAAACAATCTTAAGCGGATGCTTGCATATTCTTCGATTGCGCACACCGGGTACCTCTTGCTCGGGTTTGTCGCAGCTCCGGTAAATGCGGACGCTCTAGGTGCCGTGCTTTTTTACGTGATGGTGTACGCCATTATGAACTTGGGTGCGTTTGCAGTGCTGAGTACACTTTCTGCCCGAGCCGATTCGGGCCTGGAGCTCGATGACGTTGCGGGCTTAGCCCACAAGCACCCATGGCTGGCGTTGGCGCTGTCGGTTTTTTTGTTCTCGATGGCGGGGCTTCCTCCGACGGCGGGATTCACTTCGAAGTATTTTTTGTTCTACTCCGCCGTGCTCGCCGGAAATGTTTGGTTGGTGGTCCTTGCAGTACTCTGTAGTGCGATAGCGGCATACTATTACTTGCGGGTGATAGTGGCGATGTACATGCGAGAGCCGGCTCCCACGGCTCAGGGTACTTACACAATTCAAGCTTCTAAGGGCACGGTAATCGCCGTCGCGCTGATGTTGGTTCTCGTTTTCAAGCTGGGTCTTTTACCCTCGCCTGCTTTGAATATGGTTACGGGGCTCGTAAAACCGGCTCCTTCGGCCACCGCCGACATTCGCTAGGGTAGACCCGCTTTCTGAAGCGTGGTAGGTAGTTGTTTCTCTTGTCGGGGTGTAGCGCAGCTGGCTAGCGCACCTGCTTTGGGAGCAGGGGGTCGCCGGTTCAAATCCGGCCACCCCGAT
>JACCDG011923780.1_pt1 | contig 29294 bp, 30 predicted proteins | sample 7442471 | NCBI WGS metagenome assembly JACCDG01 (sample SAMN15323444, study PRJNA562643) | freshwater metagenome | isolation source: river surface water | place: USA:Blue River Watershed | collected 2017-08-17 | reverse complement strand
TCCAGATGCCTGGGAGGTCCAGGGTCGTGGTGAGCTAGCGCTTGCCATCTTGGTCGAGCAGATGCGTCGCGAAGGTTACGAGCTAACTGTTGGTAAGCCTCAGGTAGTTACCAAGAAGGTGGATGGCAAGATTCACGAGCCGGTTGAGGATCTAACCATCGACACTCCAGAGGAGTTCCTAGGTCCTGTTACTCAGTTGCTTGCTGCTCGCAAGGGCCGCATGACCAACATGATCAACAATGGCACCGGCTGGGTTCGCATCGAATTCCGCGTTCCATCTCGCGGACTAATCGGCTTTAGAACCGAGTTCCTAACCACCACCAAGGGTGCCGGTATCGCCAACGCGCTAGCGGCTGGCTACGAGGCTTGGGCTGGAGATATCCAGACCCGTCAGAACGGCTCCATGGTTGCTGACCGTGCCGGTGTGGCAACCCCGTTCGCGATGATTGCTTTGCAGGAGCGCGGTTCGTTCTTTGTTGAGCCAACCAGCGAGGTTTACTGCGGCATGGTTGTCGGAGAGAACTCTCGTGCCGATGACATGGAAGTAAACATCACCAAGGAGAAGCAGCTCACAAACATGCGCGCCGCTTCTGCGGATAACTTCGTTGGCCTTACCCCACCAAAGAAGCTTTCCCTCGAGGAGTGCTTGGAGTTTGCTCGTGAAGACGAGTGTGTCGAGGTAACCCCAGAAGCCATCCGCATCCGCAAGGTCGAGCTTGATCCAAACGTCCGAGCACGTCAGGCTTCAGCTAGAAAGCGCGCGAGTCAAAACTAAGAATCTAACCCAGCAGGTACCTGTAAATTCTTGAGGCGGCTTCCATCGGATGGGCCATCGGGAAGGTTATCCAACGAAGAGTCTTCTGCATTGATTCCCTCCGCATCTCAAGGGAGTCAGGTTCTACGCGAGCTGGGTGGATCAAGGGAAATTTCATCTCACCAAGTGGAATTTCATCCGCCCAGGATTCGAACTTAGTGTGTGTAGAGGCGGCACCAAAACCGACGTTGGTGACCAGGTTCTGCGAAGGTACAGCGGAAAGTAGCTTGTTTAGATAGATGAAAGTTGCGAATTGAATCGCCCAAGAATCTAAAGAACCTGAAAGCCTTAGAAGTTTTGCAAAAGCGGACCTCTGGCGCTTGCCCCCGACCATGTCCAGAATCTGGCTTATTTCGCTCTCGGTCAATTCCGAAACTGGCTTTGACTTCCTGAAATCTAGCCATGTCCGCCTCCAGGTCGCCCAACCCCAAATGTTTGCGTGAGTCGAGAAGTAGTAAGTGTCTGCTTGACCCTTCTTGGGTGCAAAGTTGTTGGCGCTCACCAAAGCTACGGTGCGATCGTCTTTGTAGCGGTAAATCAGATCAGATGCAAATCCGAAAAAGCTTTGGGCGGGAAGACAGTCGTCTTCCAGGACAATCGCCGAATCTACATGTTGGAAAACTTCATCCAGCCCAGAAATTACTCTTTTTCTTAGCCCGAGGTTAGTATCTGAGTAAATCTTGGTAACCTCACACGGCCAACCCAGATCGTCGAAAAGCGCTCTCGTGGCCGAGACCGCATCTATGTCATCGAGCCTCCCCGGCCTTGGACCATCTGCAATAACAAATAGCCTTTCCGGTTTCGCCAAGGAAAGCGCAGCTAAGACTCTCTTTGTAAGTTCAGGGCGCCTGAAGATGACAATTGCAACCGGCAATTTATTGTTGACTCGATATGAACTGGGACTAGGAATCACTTATTCACCCGTCGCTTCACCACAACCGTGTGCTGACCAAGGCCTTTAAACATTGGTAAGTGGGACTGGACTGGATCCATTTCATGGCTCAAGACCTCGTAATCCGTGCCGAGAATTGCCAGAAACTTGGAGACAGGAATTGCGATCAGCGGGTATCGCACTGCGCTGATCCAAAGCTTGAAATCCATGGGTGGCTCAGGGATGTTGTCACCCAGCAGAGAATATTGGAACAGTTCAATCTGTGATGACTTTTGCGTTAAGACCAATTTTTCAAACACTAAAAACTGTGGATTCAAGTCAACTAGTTCTTTTAGCACTTCGCCGGGGTTACTGGTGTACTGAAGCGAACTTGAAACGTGCACAAGATCAAATTGGCCCGCCTGAGTATGGGCCTGCGAGATGCTGGAGGCAAACTCGATTCCTGTCTCGCTTAGAGTTCTTGACGCAGCTGCCGCCAGAGCGGGTGTCTCAACTACAAACCATTTGGCGTGGCCGCGCCTCGTCAAGTCAAAACCATGTCTGCCGCCGCCACCACCGAAATCTAGAACCCGCAGTCGCGATTCAGGTCGACCCAATAAAAAGTCATCGCAGGCACTCTCGACTAAAGGGCAGTTACTTTCGAGCCCGCTCTTCCAAAGCCTTAGGTCACCTTCGGCGATGGACGTCGCCAGCCCATGATCGTCGTACCTATCAGCCACGCCTCTTGTTAGCAGGAATACGAGACTCCTGTAAAGCCGCAGTAGGGGATATAGGAACCTCTTCACTCGCCAAATTCCGCCCGAGCTCGAGACGAGTAGAAATCATAAAGTTCGGGCAGCTGATCCTGAATGTCAGAGTGATTCGGGCGCCATCCAAGCTCCCAAGCAGATTCAGGATTGATCGCATACTTTCTATCGTGCCCGGCGCGATCTTCGACAAACTCTATCTCGCTTGGGTTTCTGTTTGCTGCGGCAAGCAGCCCTGTGACCAAGCTCAAATTGCTCTTCTGGTTCCTTGCGCCCAGGAGGTAGGTTGAACCGATCTCTCCTTTATGAATGATGGCCCAGATGCCATCCGTATGGTCATCAACGTGGATCCAATCACGAACGTTTTTCCCGTCACCATAAACTTTCGGACGCTCGCCACGGTGGATACGCAAGACGGTAGCGGGGATTAGCTTCTCCCAGTGTTGATGTTTGCCGTAATTGTTGGAACAGTTTGAAATCGTTGCTAAAAGACCGAATGATCGAACCCAGGCGCGGACTAGTTGATCGCTAGCTGCTTTACTTGCGGAGTATGGGCTTGAAGGGTTGTACGCGGTGTCGACGTCGAACTCCAATTCGGAGTCGAGAGGCAAATCACCAAAAACCTCGTCAGTGGAGACATGGTGCAGTCTTACTCCGTACTTTACACAAGCGGAGGCTAGATTCAGCGTCCCCAAAACATTTGTGTCGTAGAAAACTTGAGGGCCCTTGAGTGAGTTGTCGTTATGGGACTCCGCGGCAAAGTGGACAACTAAATCAACTCTCGAAACTAATTGATCGACAAGCGATTCATCCCTTATGTCTCCATGCACAAACTCTATTTCACCCAGGTGAGCATCTAAATTGGCAAGACTGCCGGCATAGGTGAGCGCATCTAGGACGATTATGTTCAGGTTGGGAACTTGCGAGATGCTGCGGGAGACAAAGTTTGACCCTATAAATCCTGCACCACCAGTGACTAAAACTCTCAACGTCGCACCCTTCCTTGGATAGGCTAGCAAGATGCGCGGAATAATTCTTGCAGGAGGCAGTGGCACTCGCCTTCACCCGCTGACAATTGCGGTTTCTAAACAGCTTCTCCCCGTTTACAACAAGCCGATGATTTACTACCCGCTGAGCACTCTGATGCTTGCTGGAGTTACGGAAATCCTCATAATCACAACACCCCAAGATCATGGGCAATTCGTTTCGCTTTTGGGCGACGGTTCCGCCTGGGGAATCCGTCTCTCATACTCCATTCAAGAATCGCCAAAGGGGATCGCGGAAGGGCTACTAATTGGCGAGGAGTTTCTAGGGAATTCGACCGTCTGCCTTGCCCTGGGCGACAACATTTTTTATGGTGCCGGTGTCGGCGAATCTCTAGCGGATTATGAAACAACTAACGGAGCAACAATTTTGGCTCAAAAAGTCCATGACCCTTCTAGGTATGGAATTGTCGAGTTCAACGAAAACGGTAAGGCCGTCTCGCTCGAGGAAAAACCGGTTGCACCTCGGAGTTCGTATGCGGTACCTGGTCTTTATTTTTATGACAGCACTGCTGTTTCAAGAACAAAGAGACTTTCGCCCTCTGCCAGAGGTGAGCTCGAAATAACCGACCTCAACAAGTCTTACCTTGAAGACGGATTGCTCAACGTTAAACCCCTCCCCCGCGGCACGGCATGGTTAGATACAGGCACCATAGACTCGCTCGCTCAAGCATCTGAATTCGTAAAAGTTGTAGAGCAGCGCCAAGGTTTCAAGATTGCGTGCCCTGAAGAGATCGCATGGCGACTTGGATACATCGATCAAAGCCATCTGCTAGCCCTTGCGGCCCGCCATGGGAAAACCGAATACGGAAAGTACCTTGAATCCCTACTGAGCTAGTGCCTCAAACTCATTTCGATCTCTTATGTAGTCTTCTTCGTCGTATTCATTAGACGCCAGCACCAAAAGGATTGAATCCTTCTCTAGGAACGTTTGCTCACCCCAAACCATGTTTTCCATCCAAACTGCCATACCTCCAGGAAGCAATAGAATGTCCTCAGATACGGTGCCGTTATCGAATTTGGCCGAAACGCTACCCGCAAGACAAATCAAAATTTGATGTCCGGTTTTGTGAGCATGAAAACCTCGCGTGGTACCCTCGGGAACGTTCGTTACCCAGAACACCCTCTGGAGAAAGCCACTCATGCTTTGCATGGGGAGGAGGCTCAGCGCCCCATTTGGTCCACTAAAAGCTTGCAGTTCTAATTTGCTCCAGGTTTTCATTTCACTGCCTGCTGAGCTTCGTTAAGGCTGTGCAAATCTGTTGAATTTCCATCTCAGAAAGCTCAGGGAACAAAGGTATGGTCAGAATTCGTGAGGTCAAGCTTTCGGCGGTTGGGCAATCTGCCAATTCGCGCTGAACCCAGGCATTTTGTCGATAATCCAAGATTGGGTAATGAATAGAGGTGGCTATCTTCTCGGATTTGAGATAGTGGGCGGCATTGTCCCTCTCGCCTTCAGGGCATATGACTACAGCCAGGTGCGCTACAAAAGCTTCATCGTCGGATCCGATTATCTCCCAAGGGGACTTGAGTGCGTCGCGATAACGCTTCCAAATTGCTCTTCTCTTTTCGTTGGCGAATTGCAAATTTGGTAGCCGCTTCAGAAGTACCGAGGCCTGAAATTCATCAATTCGAGAATTCGTCCCGCCTTCCAAGTCCGTTACGTACCGAGTGGACCATCCGTATTGTCTGAGAGATCTTATCCTCGCCGAGAGTTCAGGGTTCGTTGACCCTATCGCACCCGCGTCCCCCAGAGCACCTAAATTCTTCGTCGGATAAAAACTAAACGTTGCAAGGGTTCCATAGCTCCCTGCGAACTTACCGGCAAATTTGGCACCTAGAGATTGCGCGCAGTCTTCCACCATGGGCAATTGGAAAGCATCGCAAATTTCTGCAATCTCCTTGACGCTAGAAGTCAGTCCATATAAATGTGTGACAATTACAGCCGAAACCTCATTTGAACTCGCCAGGATTTTTCTTAGAGAAGTAGGCGACATTCCCCCGTTTTGTTGACAGTCCACATATATCGGTCGATGTCCGATTTGCCTAATTGCAGTGGTGGCATAGCCTCCTGAATTTGGAGTCGTAGCGACTAGAGAGCCGGGTCGCAAGTTCAATGCCCGGAGTGAAATGGCTAGAGCGTCGGTTCCAGAAGCCACGGCGCAAACGTCCCCCACCCCAAGATACTCTGCCAAAGATTCTTCCAATAGGGCCGTGAACGGTCCGAGGATATAATTTCCAGATAAGAGGACATCCTCAAGACTTTGAAGCAAAGACCCATCGGTTATGTCATCGCTCCTAGAAAGATCGTTCAGAGGGATCATTCACTTTCTCCTTTCTAACTGCTCTTAGAGATACATTCTGCAAAAAAACCGCCTGAAGCAAACTTGATGCTCCCTGAATCAATCTGGCATGCAATTGCCTCGAAGCCCTGACGTTTGAATGCTTTGGAAGACCGCGTTCTTGGGCCACCATTTCAAGTCGGGCAAGGTAGGGCAAGTAAACCAACTTCTTGAGAGCTCTCCCAGCGAGACTCCAATACTGAAGGTGCCCCAGAGTCCATTTAGACGACCTGCGCTTGAGTCCTTGCATGTGTGAATAGATCAATGGATGCTCATCCACCGTCAATTGGCCAGACGCTGACAATTCAATTTTGCGAAGAGATGAATTCCATGGTGCAAGATTGGCCCCAATCCGGCCATCTATCGCCACTTGAGGGAATAGTTCAGGGAATTTCTCCAAGTATTTTTGGTCCGCATAGCTCTCCCCGTCGGGAATATCGCGACATTTATCTAGGCAACTCTTCGCCCACCAAGTCAAAATCGCCCTGCCCTCGATGCTATTCCTGAAGGCTACAACACCTACGTTGAATTCGCCGTACTTTCTAAGGCGCTTTTCGTTCCACTTGTAGTGGCGATGCGGGGCTATCACAGCAGATGCTTCCGAAAATTCTTCAAGGTAGGCAGAAATAGGTTTGTGAAAATAGATGTCGGCATCAATGTAAACAAGCCATTCCCATTCGTCACTTGTAGCGGCAATGTCATCCAAGAACTGTGGACCCAGGGTGAAAATCTGCTCAGCCCATGTTCGACCTCCAAGAACAGATTTGAGTTCTGCTCTATCTTGAACAAAAGCGTCCAATGACGTTACGTGGACTCCAATTTGATCCAGAGCCTCAAATGTGGATCCATCCAATGCCAAAACTCGAACATTCTCAATAGGTATTTGGCTCGATTCAATGGCCACAAGCCCGCGGGATGCATATCCAATGTCGAAGAGGGAAGCTAGGATTATAGGCCTCTTGTCCTTCACTCCTCTACCTAACCTTTGACTCAAAGCCAGAATCATCGAAAAGATCTGGTCGATTTTGATAGAAAACCCTTCGATACTTTCCGTCTCCAGTTGTGAAGAACTTTGCCCAGAGAAGATCGAGCGGCACATAGATCCAGTAGAGATAGCGCTCCGCTCCCGAGAGGGCTAGCTGTAGTCCACGGGGCAGGAAATTTCTCTCCGAAGCGAGGAACCTTCCTCCTATTCTGGATGTGCCGATGTTCATCGCCAGATTTAGCCAGGTCATTGCCCTTTCAGAGGTTGCCTCGTTGTCAAATTCCTGAGTGATGAGTTTGCCAAGATTAGCGAAATAAGCTTCGCGGCTACTTCCAGACAGACCCAGCGAGGCTGGAAATGCGGGCAGTGAGTCGTCATAAGTCAATATCGGAATTCCCCTAATAGCTGCCTCTACCCCCACGGAGGACCAGCCTGTCACTACGCCGTCCACGTGGTCAAGCAGGTTGTAAAGAGATATGTTTTGCTCCGGATGATTCAGGTATACGTTATTTGGCAGGTCGGTCAGGAGCTTTTCCCACCTGTCCGCATTCGGGGACTTCGTTGACTCGCGACGATTCGGGTATTCCCTGGGGTGGACCCTGACTATGGCTGAATGGTTGGGGTTTGACCTAAACCAATCAATAGTCGAGCTAACCCATTCAAATTGATTGCCAAAGACTACACCTGGATACTTAAGGCGGCTATTCACATTTGCCAAAAGGGCAGCCTCGACTTCGTCAGTGCTGCTCAGGGCCAGAAGGATTTTTTTGCCGGCTTGTGAGATCCCGAGGATGTCGATAGGGCTCATGGAATGTTTTTTTCTTTTGGCTGAATAGACTTTATGTGAGATCCCTCGAGTGAGCGCGTATTCGTGCTTTTTCAATCGCTTCAATTCATTGCCGATAGGCTGCGGAGTTTCGTCCGAATAATAGTCCGAGGCCGGAATTCCGCTCGAATGCTTCTCCCAGTCCCAAAAGTACATGTGCGTTGAGTCTTCAGAAAGGTTGAGGCTTCCATCCATGTAGAGCACTTTGAGGCCGAGCCCCTTAGAAATGTTAGCCAAAACGGCGTTCATCGAATAATGAGGCGATCTAATGACCACGTGAGTGAAATCAGGGTGCGCTCGAAAGAGATTACGCACTGCACGAGCCATGATCAAAGAATTGTAAATTGCATCTCGAAATTGGGGAGAACCCTCGCCAAAAAGTGCATTTTCGATGTTCTTGTACTTGAGTATCAACTCATAGCTCGACAGCTTAGGAATTGGGAGCCCTTCTATATGAGCGTTCAAGAGGCTTGGCTCAAGTTTCAACCCCTCAACAAGTGTCTGAATCTGAGTTCTCTCAAGAGAACTAACTAGCCTCGAAATCCAAAAATGTGACACATTAGGAGCATTTAAGTTGGACGATAACAGCTTCGCGTTGAATTGACAGTCTTTGCAATCGAGGTTTACATTATTTATTGATTGCTGGCGGGTCCTTTTCCTAGACTCACGCACGTGGCATAACCCCCGAATCGCACCGTCGCATGACAGGACTGATACCTGCGACTTGTCGCGAACGAGTTGCCTCACGAGCGCTGCCTCCGTGGCGCTGTGCTGCCAAATTCCCGATCCACTGTCCATGACCAAGATTCTTCGGTTCATTTGGGATTTTTCCGCTTCACTTAGCAATCGACAACATCCCCGATCAAAATAATGTTCGGCCAAAATCGACGTTAGAATGAGCCAGTGACCCAGCCTAGAGACGCGAACTCCAATAGAGTAGCATTCATCCCGGCGCGAGGCGGGAGCAAGAGAATCCCTCGAAAAAACCTGCAGGAATTTGCGGGAGTTCCCATCCTGTCCAGAGTTATAGCTACGTGCTTAGAATCCAACCTCTTCGACTCCGTGATCGTTTCGACGGAAGATACTGAAATAGCGCAAATTGCATCGACGTTCGGTGCGACAGTTGTCAAACGACCTGGAAATTTGGCAGATGACTTTTCAGGTACTACGGAGGTGTTGAAAAACTTTCTTGAAGCGTCAGACTCGGCACTTGATGACGATTGTTGGGTTTACCTGACCTACGCCACAAACTACGCCACCACTTCTCTCTTCGAAAAGTTTGTAAGAACTTCAGAAGGATCAAGCCGCCCATTCACAGTCTCAGTGGGAGAGAACCCTCATCCCATAGAGCGCCTGCTGCGCCTGAACTCCAGGGGGGAACTTGAAATGATTAACTCAGAGAGATACCAGGATAGAACGCAAAACACATCAAAGACGTACTTCGATGCAGGCAAGCTATATGGGGGACGAAAGCGCGATTGGCTGCAAACATCCTCCCCTTTATTAGAAAATCCTGAACCTTTTTTCCTCCCACGCTGGGCTGCGGTAGACTTAGACACTTGGGATGATTGGCACATTGCCGAAATTTTATTCACGGCGGAAGCAGGAGGCCACTCTGGTGACTTGGGATCTTGAAGGCAAGAACATTCTGCTCACGGGGGGCACAGGCAGTTTTGGCAGCCGATTCGTACCCATGACCCTTGAGCGTTACAACCCTAAAAGGTTAGTCATTCTCTCAAGAGACGAGATGAAGCAATGGTCGATGGCCTCCCACTACGCGGAGGATCCTCGTGTGAGATTCTTTATCGGCGATGTTCGGGATAAAGATAGACTGTACCGCGCATTTGACGGGATTGACGTCGTGGTCCACGCCGCCGCAACGAAGATTGTTCCAACAGCCGAGTACAACCCCTTTGAGGCCGTGAAGACCAACGTCATCGGGGCCATGAATGTAATTGATGCCGCCCTAGATATGGGCGTGCAGAGAGTGGTTGTTCTCTCTACCGACAAGGCCAGCAGCCCAGTTAATCTTTATGGCGCGACCAAAATGACCTCGGACAAATTGTTTATTGCAGCAAATAACTACTCGGGGGCAAATGGGGCCACATTTTCGGTCGTCCGATACGGCAATGTCATGGGTTCTAGAGGATCTGTGATTCCTCACTTTCTTTCCTTACGTGCTGGAGCGGTTGCGCCAATTACTGACCCTCGGATGACCAGGTTCATGATCACTCTGGAGCAAGGGGTGGATTTGGTCTGGTCAGCCCTGACCAGCGCCCAGGGCGGCGAGATCTTTGTGAAAAAGATTCCCAGCATGAACATCATGGACATTGCATCAGCCGTGCGCCCTGATCTGGAGACTAAAGTCGTGGGAATACGTCCGGGGGAAAAACTGCATGAGCAAATGATTAGCCCTGAAGATTCTTTGCACACCGTAGACTGCGGAGATCACTTTCGTATCTTGTCCAACATCGTAAAATATGACCCTACTCAATTCGGTTCGAATTGGGAAAAGGTCCCCGTCGGATTCAATTATTCAAGTGACAGTAATCAGGACTGGATGTCTGTCGAGCAATTGGCCAGTTGGGTCGAGGATAATCGAGCTTCGATAGGCAAATATTGATTCCCTACAGCACCCAGGCGCTAAGTTTCCTAGACAAAATTCGGGTTTTCCAGGCTCTCGGCAGCCCCAACTTAACTCAAGGACCGAAGGTAGCAGAGTTTGAACTTGAGGTTTGTCGAATCGTTGGAGCTGAGCACGGAATCGCTGTCAATAGTGCGACTTCGGCTCTTCACCTAGCTTGCCTGGCTTTGGACCTGGGCCCAGGAGACATACTCTGGACTACATCTATTTCGTTCGTTGCTAGTGCCAACTGCGGAATCTACGCGGGTGCGACAGTGGACTTCGTTGACATTGACGACCGGACTTGGAACATTTCATCCGAAAAATTGCGTGAAAAACTGATTGCGGCCAAGCATGAGGGAAAACTGCCCAAAATCGTCGTAGTGGTGCATCTCGCGGGAGAGCCGGCCGACCTAGAGTCGATCCATAGTCTTTCTCTGGAATTCGGTTTTCGAGTTATCGAAGATGCTTCTCATGCCCTAGGGAGTCAATTTAGAGGTGAGTACATAGGTAACTCCAGATTCAGTGACGTCACAGTATTTAGCTTCCATGCCGTAAAGAATATTTCAACGGGCGAAGGCGGCATGGCAGTCACGAACAACCCGAATTTAGCTGAGAAGATCCGGACTTTACGGTCACATGGAATCACAAGGGACTCTAACGCTTTTCTGATGCGAAACGAAATTCCAACTGCTTGGAAATACGAACAACAAAGTCTCGGCTACAACTACCGAATGACAGATTTTCAAGCAGCTCTTGGGATTTCGCAACTGAAGAAGTTGAATAAATTTACGCAACGTCGCGCTGCTATTGCGAGGCTTTACCGAGAACTCTTAAGTGGCTTGGAGAAATTGCGTTTTCAAGACTTACTTGAGGACTCTTTTTCGGCGACACACCTGGTCATTCTTCGCTCGAACTCGGAATTGCGATCGAGGATTCACAACAGGTTGCAAGCCCAAAAGTTTGGCACAAATTTGCACTATTTCCCTATTCATCTTCAGCCGTATCACTTCTCAGACACGCGTCGTCCGCTCGCTGAAGCGGAACTTTATGGGAACGATGCGATAACAATCCCTTGCCACCCAAAATTGTCAAACAGGCAGGTAAAGAAAATTGCTCGATTAATTCGAGATGAGGCTACGTCTATTGCTAGCTAGATTTCAAGGGCACTGCACTAATCCCGACAAGCGCTAATTCTGATCACTATTTTCCAAGGTGCAAGCTTGACAGACCTTGACCCTTTCTGACAGAGCTCACAGCCTTTTGGCCGAGAATAACTTCCATAAACTTTGGTTCTAGCCCTATGTTCGGCCGAAGAGTGGCGACATTTTCCAATGTGAACACTTCTCCCTTTTCGATGTCTTTGGTTGCAATGATAGAAGGGCGGAATCGCCGGCTCTCTCCTTCTCCTGGCAGCCCCCAAGCAAAAGGGCTACCAATCGAGGCGAGAACCTGGGCAGACGCCTGAACCAATTGCAGAAATTCATCTGGGTCGGCACTGAATCCAGAATCAACTGAGGTGACATCCCCTCGTTCTCGAATGTGCTTTTCAACAAGCTCTGCACCGAGCGCAATTGCAGTTAACGCAACCGAAATCCCTAGCGTGTGGTCTGAAAAGCCGACTTTGCAATCAAAGCGACTCTTAAGAAATGGTATCCTGGACAAATTTGCGAGTTCCGGCGCTGCAGGGTAATCGCTGGTGCAGACGAGAAGCGTCAAATCTACACATCCACCACGTCTAGCAGCCTGGACGGCTTCGTCCACCTCTTGAAGAGTAGCTGTCCCAGTTGAAATCACAAGAGGGAGGCCAGTAGCTGCTGCCTTTGCAATAAGTGGCAGGTCCACAATTTCTAGAGAAGCAATCTTGATCATTTCGACCCCGAGGCCCACAAGAAAATCCAATGCCGACTCGTCAAATGGAGTGCTGAACGGGATCATGCCAAGCTCTCTCGACAGGTTGAAAATCTCAGAATGCCATTCGTAGGGCATTGCCGCTTCTTGGTATAGCTCAAAAAGGCTTTTATTTGCCCAAAGAGCGTGAGAGCTGCTCACTAAATAAGGTTCAGCGTTTGAATCCAATGTAATAGTTTCGGCTTTGTAGGTCTGCACCTTGAAATGTGTTGCCCCTGCCTTTGCCGCATCTCGAACCAAATCAAGGGCCCTACTTAAAGACCCTCCATGGTTACCAGACATCTCTGCTACAAATTTTACATTTTTCACCGTTCCAGACTACCCGCCCTTGTACGATCGCCGTGTGCTAATTTCATACAAACGAATTCGCGTTGATTACACCTCGCATAATGGTTTTAGTTTCCGCCCAATACGTGGTTGGGAAATCGAAGTGATACGCAGGTTGCGTAATTCAAGAATCAAAAACCTTCGGCAATCACGCCCTGTTAGGCCGTCTGAGCAAATGGTTTACTTTAGGAACTTGGCCCAACGAGATTGTCGGAGCAGTTTTCCCGAAAGAATCTTGATGGCTTACTTGAAGGGTGGAAAATTCGCTGGGTACGTCGGACTGGTTTACATTGACTGGAGCAAAAAGACCGCAGAGATTTCGTCAATGTTAGACCTGGAAGACGAGGATCCAAATTTTACTCAGTCGTTTTTTAATTCCCACGTTGGATTGATTTTTACTGCGAGGCAATTAGGCCTGAAGTCCATTTACGCGGAAGTTTACAATCATAGGCAAAAAGTTCAGAACTTGCTCGAGGGCTTAGATTTCGTGGAGACCCACGACCTTCCATTTCGGAATAATCGCCGGCTTAAGTTGGCGCTAGATTCAAAATTTTTTGCCCTGACTCTTTAGTCAATTTTCGACAGGGTAAGTGAGTGAGTCGGCCACAATTTCCCTGAGGGAAGAGGGGAGCGCATCAAGCCCTCGGAAAACGTACTCGGCTCCTTCAGACGCGCGAACTTCGAATTCAAAAGCGTTTGTCTGGGCATTAACTCCACTGTGACGGATTCCTGCCATCCTAAGAATTTTCAACATGCTTTTGTTGGTCGATACGACTTCCGAGCGAAGGGTGGACAAACCAAGCACCTTAAATCCAATGTGAAGCCCGATGAACGGCATTGCTACTCCGACCGCCGGGTGCGGGAGCTGACCCAATAATGGGTAGGCACTCCACCGAGCTGAGTTGTTTGATTCCTCGAGCAAATGAAAATTAAATGCGAATGTTGGTTCTTTTGCGAGAGAGTAGATGAAAATTCGCACGCGCCTCTCCTCCATCGCGATACGCCAAAACAGGTCATGGTCTTGATCTGAAATAACGTTCGGACTATTCGAAGATAGTCTCACGTTCAAAGAATTTCTGGCTTCGAGCACCATCGAAGAATCTTGCTGCCTCGCTCGCCTAATTGCGCTCATGCTCTTCATTATATGCTCGACCGTTAGAGTGAGCCCCCTCACCCTAAGCACCGGCGAACTGAGAAATGAAAAACCCCGCCCAATCCGGTAGCGAAAATCGTTACTTCAAGTAAGTACTGTCATCGTCAAAGACTAGGCTTAGCGTATGAAACAGGCCTATCTTCGCGGAAATGAAATGATGGCGCTCGCCAGAAAAATGTGGCCATTGCCGAGGAGTATTTCCGGCCCTGGGTTGGTCCAGACATTGAAGCTAATCAAAGAAGAACTGCCGAACCTTGAGATGCGAGAAATTTGTTCCGGTACGAAAGTTTTCGATTGGACTGTCCCTGACGAGTGGGAGGCCATTGAGGCCTATATCGAAACCCCCGACGGAACTAAAATCTGTGATTTCTCAGAAAACAATCTGCACCTAGTTGGCTATTCAGTTCCTGTAAATTCATACATGCAACTTGAAGAGCTCCAGCTACATTTGCATTCGTTGCCAGCACAGCCAGACGCGATACCGTATGTGACCAGTTACTACAAGGACCAATGGGGTTTTGCGCTGACTCATCGGCAACGAGAGTCGCTAATGGCAGGTCTTTACAAAGTCGTGGTGGAGACTAAGAAATTCCCAGGAAAGCTCACTTTTGGTGAACTGGTGTTGCCCGGCAAGACCGATAAGGAAGTCTTCTTTTCTACATACGTTTGTCATCCTGCAATGGCGAATAATGAACTCAGTGGGCCTGTCCTGGCAACGCAAATAGCCAAGGAGCTCGGGAAAGCGCGTAACTATTACACGTACCGATTTGTTTTTATACCCGAAACAATTGGCTCACTGATTTACATGTCGCTGAACTTGCCAAGAATGAAACGCAATATTTTGGCAGGTTTTGTACTTACGTGTGTTGGAGACGAACGCGAGTTCTCATACGTGCCCAGTCGCTCGGGGATTTCCGTGGCAGATAAAATTGTGCTGAGCGTAGCTTCAAAGCTGGATTTGAACCTCAAGCAATATTCCTGGCTAGATCGCGGGAGTGACGAGAGACAATACTGCTCTCCCGGCGCGGATTTGCCCGTATGCTCAATTATGCGTTCCAAGTATGGGGAGTATCCGGAGTATCACACGAGCTTGGATCTACTCGACACAGTGGTCACAGCGAGAGGCCTAGAGGAATCCTTAGAGTTTTATCTTGCAGTGATTTCCGAGATAGAAGCGAAAAGATATCCGACAGCAAGTTATGTAGGTGAGCCGCAACTCGGAAAAAGGAATCTTTACCCCAACACATCAATCAAAGGTTCGTTCGGTAATGGCCGAAAACTCACCGACGTTCTCTCGCTCTCTGATGGCACCTTATCAGTGGAAGAAATGAGTCGAATTCTTGATCTGGAATTGCCGGAGCTGAACGATTTGTTGGGTGTTCTCGAAGATCATCACCTCGTCGACTTATAAAGCAACTAGCCTCATCCTAGAATCTCGCTTCTAACACTCAAAAAAGGGAGACCATTGTGCTTTCTCTAGCTCATTCCGACGCCAGGGCATTGTTGCCTCATAACGCAGATCAAAACTCGATTTTGAATCGAACGTCTCTGTTAGAAAAGGCCCTTGAGGGCTTAACGGACCTGCTTGGAGGCGATATCCTCGTCCCAACCTATGCCTACGACTTTTCAAAAACAGGTGTCTTTGACGTCCAGAAGACACGGAGCGACCTCGGCGCTATATCCAACGCCGTGATAAGTCTCCCAAATTGGAATCGCGAGCCAACTCCGATTTTTAGCCACTCATCCAGCAAAATTCAACTCGATTTAGTAAGCGCCCCTTTTGGTGAAGATTCTGTTTTTTCAATGCTGAGGAGTGAGGGTGGTCAAATAGCATTTATCGGAGTCGGATTGAATGCGATGACCTTTATTCACCACGTAGAGCACGCTGCTAAGGTTTCCTATCGCTACGCCAAGACTCTTACCGGATTGGTTCGTACGCCGGCAAAGGAATTTCATCACGAATTAGAATTGTTGGTGAGACCACCCGGAGACCTGGTTGAGTACGATTTCGAGAAACTTGAGATGAGATTCCGCTCATCAAAAGCGCTTCAGGAGATTGGTCCACGATCGTTTGTCTTAGATGCGTCGGACGCCTTCGAAATAATCCTTGAGGAACTCGACAAAGACCCTTTATGGCTTCTTTCGATGCCTAGCAGGGGCAGGGTAAATGCCGTTCTTGATACACTTGGGCGGGGTTTTCAATTACGAGATTTTGAATAGTTTTTGCACTTCAAGAAAGGATTTCAATGCTGAGAGTTAGTCGAGATTTAATCATCTCTGAGATAACGGCCGTTTTTGCCGAGGACGGTGTCAAATTTAGTCATGACATGCTTGCAAAGAGGGTGATGGAGCTAGGTGTAGACAGCATGACCTACGCAATCCTGGTAGCTCGACTCGAGAGATTAACAGGGGTGGATCCTTTCACGGCAAACAGCGACCTTGCCTATCCGGAAACCCTCGAGGACTTTGTCCAGGCTTATGCTTGACCACCTACAAGTTCTAGATTTTTCGACTTTTACTCGACCCATTTCTGGACCCACCACACCAATAAAATATTTGTCACTGGCGGACTTAGCAATTTACGAGAATCCAACGGCAGTCGATGTGGCCAATCTTTTACTGGGTGGGGCGAATGGATTGAAGGTCGTTCTTTCTTACAACAAAACCGGAGGAATGTTAAGGGAAGAAGAGTTTGCGGCTTTCCTGAACCCAGAATACGTCCCACAGTTGAAGCCCATTAACATATTCACTTCCGGCACCACCGGAAAGCCGAAGTTGGTTGGCTTAGATTTAGACCGGATCTTCGATTCGACACGCCCTGATCATCCATGCGATTTTTGGGGTCTTACGTATGAACCATTTCGCATGGCCGGGCTTCAAGTTATTGCCCAGGCAATTAGTAGCAGGGCAAGGCTCGCGTTCACCAATAGCAACATTGGCCCCAAGGATAAAGTTGAGTTGTTTGAATCAGTTGGGGTCAAGGGCATTTCTGCAACGCCTTCTTTCTTTCGACTGGCAATAACAGGATCTGAGAAACAGTACCCCTCAATTGAGTACATAACGCTTGGAGGGGAAATAGCTGACCAGAACATAATCGACAAAGCCAAATTTGCATTCCCCTCTGCCAAGGTAACCCACATCTACGCTAGCTCAGAAGCTGGGTCTGTTTTTTCCGTGTCCGACGGCTTGGCTGGCTTTCCCGACACTCTCCTAAACAAGAGACTCAGAAACGGCAAGAGAATCATGGTGGAAGACGGTGAGCTGATAGTTGATATTGTAGATTCACAAGAATCCAGAGTAACGAAGCTTAAAACCGGAGATCTTGTGGAATTCCGTGAAGGTAGGTGGCGGTTCATTGGCCGAAACGATCAAATAATCAAAGTCGGCGCACACAAGGTCAGCCTAATTGAGGTCGAGAATTGCGCGTTGACCATGGATGGCGTTGAGGAAGCGCGGGCGCTGGGAGCCCCTAATCCATTCTTGGGCTCCGTCGTTCACCTGCAAGTGGTTCTGAATGGACTTGATTTGTTACCGAATCTTGAAAGGCACCTTAGGCAAGGCCTTCCTAGGAGTGCAGTACCCGTTTCCATAGAGCCTGTTTCTCACTTGGCTCTTTCCAGCGCTTACAAAAAAATTCGAGGAACACATGAATAAGAAGCTAGTTATAGTAACTGGAGCCTCACGCGGTTTGGGGGCTGAAATTTCACAGAAACTAATTAGTTCTGGGTATACCGTGGTTGGGCTCGCAAGGTCTTTTGCTGATAATTCAATTGTCGGGGATTTTCACCCCATTGAGGTCGACCTTAGTGACCTCGATTCGATTCCCGAACTAGTGCGAGGTATCTTGCACGATTTTGGGACTGCATACGCGCTAATTAACAATGCTGCGAACGGACTCGATGGCCTGCTGGCGACGCAATCGAATCAGGATATTTTGCACACAATTACGACCAACCTCGCTTCCCCAATTTTGCTAACGAAGTATTTCAGCAGGCACATGTTGGAAAAGCAATGCGGTAGAATCGTGAACATCAGCTCGGTCGTAGCAACTACTGGATACTCCGGCCTTAGCGTATATGCTGCGAGTAAGTCTGGTCTTCTTGGTTTTACAAGGTCACTTAGCAGGGAGCTAGGTCGACGCAACATTACAGTTAACACAATCCAACCTGGATTCATGCACACAGCAATGACCAAGGGGTTGAAGGATGATAGTCTGGAAAAAGTTATCAGACGATCTGCACTAGGTTCACTGGCTGAGCCTTCGGACGTTGCATCCTTGGTGGATTTTCTGCTGAGCACTGCTGGCGACAGGATAACTGGAGCATCGTTTGTAGTTGACGCTGGAAATTCCGCATAAATTCAAGTTAGTTCGACCGAACCCGGGCTTAGGCTGGCGAGTCCTAAAGGCTACCGCGCACCACCGAGACCATGAAACACTCGAGACAAAAAGCGGTTATCGCTCTCGGGCGATAATGCCCTAAGGATGAGCCCTGCCTACAAGGGGAAAAGTTTGGTCTGTACCTAGCCCTTTCTGTCAATTATACTTAAAGCGCGCGCGTTGGGTCTTGAGTTCGCACCGGTGAATTTAGCTTCTTGGTGCATTCTCCTTGAGAGTTCTTATAAGGCTGGTTAAAGCCACCAATCTCAACGAGCTTTCCAAGAGCCACAGACCAGATACGATGAGCTACCGTCTTCGCAACCACAAGGTCTTGATAGATAATCAAAATGGCAAACTGGGGCTCACATATTGAAGGTTAGACAATAGAACGAGGTTACGGGCTCGCACCTGTACTTCCGGGGCAATGATTTGCTCGTCTGCATTAAGCATGTTAGTGATTCGCGAAAAGGAAACGGCGATACCGGAATTGCTGGCACTGACCACCGGACAGTCCTTGTTGGCTGCGATTGTGATGCAGAATGGTAGGCAAAGTTGTCGGGCTTTTGCCTAACGCTAAACTTCGAAGCATGACTACCCGCGCTAATCTGCCTGCTTTGCTGGCGATTGGACTTTGGGGAACTCTTGCACCAATCGGATCACTCCTCTCTGATCTTCCTCCTTTTTTTCTTACTGGCGTTGGCTTGCTGGTCGGGTCGACTCTGGCTTGGTTCTTGGGGCTAAAGCCGAAGCATGCGCTGACCATCCCACCTCAGACCCTGCTGGTTGGAATCTTTGGGCTCTTTGGGTATCACGCCGCGCTTTTCACCGCACTTCAGCTGGCACCTGCGGTGCAGGCTAACCTCGTGAATTACCTTTGGCCACTTCTCATAGTTGTTATTGCCCCAATGTTTCTAAGAGGAACCTCGCTGACCCTGACACATGTTGTCGCTGCAGTAATTGGATTCTTAGGTGCTGCGCTAGCAATTACCTCAGGTGGACAGCTGACAGGCGAAGGCGGCTGGGGCTACCTCTTTGCTTTTCTAGCAGCCGTGATATGGGCATGTTATTCGCTTATGACTAAGCGTCTGCCACACTTCCCCACTGCCTTTGTGGGAGTCTTTGGTTTTGTTTCTGGGTGTCTCTCTCTAATCGCTCACATACTTTTTGAACAGCCCGTAACACCCACAGCAGTCGAGTGGACATTATTGGTTGTGATGGGACTCGGGCCATTAGGTGGAGCTTTCTACCTATGGGATTTCGCACTAAAAAATGGCGATCCGCAACGAATTGGTTTGCTGTCATTTCTCACACCACTACTTTCAACAACTCTTTTGTTGGTAGTCACCGGAAAGCCGCTTACTCTCCAGCTATTGCTTGCCGGAGTTTTGATAATTGGAGCTGCCATCCTGGGTAGCAGGGTTGAGAGCCAGCGAGATGTCAGAAAACTTTAAAAAGCGCTCGCTGGCGCTACCGGTTTATTTGCCCTCACTCTTGTTTGAGGCCGCACTGAGCGCTTTGCTGCCAATCCTTCCGGCTAGCGCCACCGAATACGGCGCAGGGCTTTCCGCCGCCGGTGCTGTAACGGCAGCGGCAATGCTGGGAACGTTTCTATTCGAACTGCCAGCTGCATCGATTGTTAACCGCATCGGGGAACGATCGTCGATGCTGATTTCAACCGTAATCGCAGCGGGGTTTGGACTACTCGGATTTCTGAACCTGGGCTACCTGCCGCTGCTATTGATAGCCGCGGGTTTCGGGGCGATGTTCTCACTGTTTGGACTGTCTCGGCACTCCATGTTGACCGCTAAAGTTCCGGTGCAGCACCGAGCCAAGTCAATGTCTCTGCTGGGCGGATCCTTTAGAGGTGGTGCTGCTCTCGGTCCCATGATTGGATCACTCGCGGTATCTCAGTTCGGCACTGAAGCCGCATATGTGGTCGCGAGCGCATTGTGTCTAGCGGCCCTGTTTGCAATCTTGTCTGTTCCGGCTGAACGTTTAGACTCAACTCCTTCTGGCCAACACGGGAACGTTTGGTCCGTAGCAAAGCGCGAGCGCAAGAAGCTGCTAACCCTGGGAGTAGCGTCCGCGATTATCTCGGCAGGCAGAACGATTCGACTGATTGGCTTGCCACTTTTGGCTATCCAGCTGGGCATTGATCCCGCCGCCGCGTCCTTAATATTTGGGGTGACTGGCGCTATCGATTTTGCGCTGTTTTATGCCTCCGGTGTGATCATGAGCCGTTGGGGTAAGTTCTGGTCATCTGTTCCAACCCTGTTGATGCTGGGAGTCGCTTACCTGTTTACATTTGCGGTAACAGACCTGTCAACTTTCTGGATACTTGCTGCTGTCACCGCACTGGCTAACGCCGCCAGTGCTGGCATAAACATGGTGCTGGGTGCCGATATGGCGCCTGATGGAGCTAGAAGAGAGTTCTTGGCCGCATTTAGGATGCTCACCTCTGGAGGAGTGGTTCTAGCACCGCTAGCGATAACGGCTATGACGGCGATTATTTCCCTGCCAGCGGCACTTGCCATAACAGGCTTGTTGAACCTTTATGGCGCGTTCCTATTTTGGAAGAATCTTCCAGTTCACGCACCTGATCGGAAGTCAGTCGACTAGGAAACTCTCGGCTTTTGAGATTTGGCAAATTTGCCCGAGGCTAAACCAGCCCATTGGATCTTTATGAGCAGCGCAAAGCTGAAGTACGGAGGTAACTCCAACGACGTTCGTTTCCACGCTACGAATATCCAACTGCTGGGCGCTAGGGGCGATGCTGAGAAAATGAAGTACCGAGTTTGAAAGCCTGTCTTGGTCTGGAACTCCTCTCGTAATCGCTCGGTCGTGGGCATATAGCACAGCGGAATCTGCAACGCCTTGGATTCGATTCTGAGCAATCAGTCCTAGTGCTAAGGCCGTGCCGGAAAGAAATAAGGTCAGCAGGAGGGCCAGATACCCAGAAACCAAAATGCTTAGACTCCCCCGTTGATTCAAGTTCTCGGAAGACCCATAGTGTGAATTGCCTTGGCTGACCCCACTCGCAGTTCTAGCGTCACCAACGAACAACCCGAACTGCACCAGTGCCGATAACCGACATCTGTCACTTTCCAATTCTGCGCAAACATCGCCACGGCTTCTGGAATCACTGAGCTAGGCCTCTGGGGGTCGCTAAGCATTGCAAATCGCAATGCGTGGCGAGCAATAGACTCCGCAGCTAGCTCATTGGATAACTGCTGGTAGAGCCCAAGAGATAGACCGATCGGCAATATAAGCAGTGCCGTGAATATGACCAATTCCAGCGGGCTTGAGCCAGCTTCAGACAATCGCTTCATTCGCAGCCGAGACTTGTACTTCAACTCGGGTCAGGTCGGACAACAGGCCCAAACCAGGCACCATGCCCTCTACTCGATAGCCTTTGACTCCGAATTCCAAAACCTCCGTGACCTGAACTGCAACCATCGAGGGCACCCGCTTTCTTATTAGCTTGAGCAGGTAATCGGATTTTGAGGAGGACTTGGCTAATGCCGCTTGCTGGGATGCATCTATCGCGGCATCTTGAATCACCAGCAAGTTCACAGCTGCCAAACCAAGCGAAAGACTCGTCAATGTAATTGTCGTCAAAAGCGTGATGCCCGAAAGCGCTGATATGACGGCACTGCCTCGATCGTTCAAAACTTGACCACTCTATCCAGAGCTTCGTCGAATACGCCCTGTAGTGCCGGGGCTGCAAAGGCCCAAATCACCACGACTAGACCAGCGGTCATCAGCGTGATTAGGACCCAACCGGGGACATCGCCTCGCTCGGAGCAGATTAAATTCGGGTTGCGTGATTTTCTAATTTGAGGTTTCATGCGGTAATTCTTGGCAAATCTGGACAGACTCGAAAACAGTTATCCACAACCGCCAGGTAAAAGAAAAACACCGCCAGAGAGTTTCTAGCGGTGTTTTTATCCTGGGTCTTACTTCAGGCCCAAGCGAGCTTCTCGACGCTTTGCCTGCTCGGCCGGATCAGGAATAGGAACCGCACTGATCAGACGCTGAGTGTATGGATCCTGTGGGTTCTTGAGGATACTGTCACGAGGGCCAACCTCAACCAATCGACCCTGCTGCATAACTGCAATGCGGTGCGAAAGGATGTCCACGACTGCTAGGTCATGAGTAACAAACAAGCAAGCGAATTTGAGCTTGTTCTGAAGATCCTGAAGCAGTTCCAGGAATCTCGCCTGAACCGATACGTCAAGTGCCGAGGTCGGCTCGTCAGCAATCAATAGATCAGGGGTTAGAGCAAGTGCTCTCGCAATACCAACACGCTGACGTTGACCACCGGAAAGCTCGTGTGGGTAGCGGTTTCGGTATGAGCGAGGTAGCTCAACACTGTCCAACAGGTCTTCAACGCGGTTGTCGAGTTCTGCACCCTTTGCTTCACCCGCCAGGAACAATGGCTCGCCAATGCTTTCGCCAATCGGAAGTCGAGGGTTCAGCGAGCTGGCAGGGTCTTGGAAGACGATACCGGTGTGACGCCTGATCTCGCGAAGCTCCTTGGCGGTTGGCTTTGAAATGTCTTTACCCACCACTTCGATTCGACCCTCAGCAATTGGCAGAAGGCCGATAGCAGCTCTACCAACCGTGGTTTTACCAGAGCCTGATTCACCGACCAAGCCGACAATTTCACCAGGGAAAATCTCTAGGCTGAAATTAGATACTGCTCGGAACGCTGGGGTGCGGCCATTCTTTGGGTACTCAATTGCGACATTCTCCAGCTTCAAAACTGGAGGCAAGCCAACCAACTCCGGAGCCAACTGGCGAACCGCAACCGAGCCCAGCTTAGGTACCGATGCCAGCAACTGCTGCGTGTATGGGTGGCTCGGGCGATTAAAGATTTGGTCAGAAGTGCCATGCTCGACGGTGTTGCCGTCCTTCATAACGAGGATCTCATCGGCAAGGTCTGCTACTACACCCATGTCATGGGTGATCAGCAAGATTGCCGAGTTTAGGTTGTCCTTCAAATTGCGAATCAAATCCAGAATTTCGGCTTGCACGGTCACATCGAGGGCCGTGGTTGGCTCATCTGCAATGAGAAGCCCTGGGTCGCAGGCTAGCGACTGCGCAATCATGGCGCGCTGGCGCTGACCACCAGAGAGCTGGTGCGGATACTTATCGAAGGATGCCTCTGGATTAGGAATTTCGACCATGGCAATAAGTTCGATAGCCCTGGCCTTCGCCTCTTTCGGACCCATGTCAAAGTGGGTGCGGAGAGTCTCAACAATTTGGAATCCAATTGTGTAAACCGGGTTCAGTGCGGTCATTGGCTCTTGGAAGATGTAGGCAACCTCCTTGCCGCGAACTCTGCGCAGCTGGGCCTTGTTGGCTCCCACCATTTCCTTGCCATTGACCGACACGCTTCCTGAAATTCTGGCGTTGGATGCCAGCAAATCCATCAGACCCAACGCGGTGGTCGACTTTCCAGAACCGGACTCGCCAACGATTGCGAGAACCTTTCCTGCCTTGACCTCAAAGTTCATGTCAATGGCCGCCGGATACCAAACCCCTTCGACCCAAAAGTCGATGTTGTAGTTCGATACTTTTAGAACTGACTCGCTCATTTGCTAACTCCTGCGATGATTGACGTATGGATAAAACCTTTAGACCGAGAAGCAACTACGCCTGGGCGATAGTCTCCTTGCTGCTGATTGCACTGTTCATAATCAACAGCCTCTTTGTTGGCGAGAATGCCGGACAATCGGTTTTTGAACTCGGACTGAGCGGGATTCTGGCAATCGCCACCTACTTGATTTGGATTAGACCAAAGCTCGTTATCGGTCAATCCGAGGTTGAGGTCATCAACCCAATCAGAAGCATCAAGATCAAGTACAGCGACATCACTGACCTTGAAACCAAGTGGGCTCTCACAATTGTCCACAAAGGTGGCCGAGTCACGGCTTGGGTGGCCCCAGCCGGTGGCAAGCGCCGCTGGATAGCGGACCAGACTTTCCGATGGTATGGCAGCGGGGTTCCGCTCACCGAAGATCGGGGCATCGAAACCGGCACCATGAGTGCGAGTCTGGACAGCTACAGCGGTCAGGCCGCCTACTTGATCCGCGAACAAATGAAGAGAAGTCACTAGTTAGGCTCGCTTAGCTTCCCTAGCCTTGGCGCGCTCCTTGAGCGATACCTTACGGCGCTGTCTTGGATCAAATGCGTCACGAAGACCGTCACCAATAAAGTTCACGCACAGAGCAATAGCGACAATTAGCGCTCCAGGCCACCAGAACAACCAAGGGCTGATGCTGAAGGTGTCTTGATACTCGCTAATCAGAAGGCCTAGGGATACGTCCGGCGCCATAACGCCGAAACCTAGGTAGCTCAGAGCGGACTCGGTCAGAATCGCGCCTGACATCAGCAGCGTGCCGGCCACGATAATGACTCCGATGGCGTTGGGCAGAATGTGCTTGAAGATAATGCGGCGATCAGACGCACCTGCAACTCGAGCTGCATCGACAAACTCTCGCTCACGAAGGGTTAGGAATTCAGTTCTCACGAAGCGGGCCAGTCCCATCCAGGCAAAAAATCCCAGCATGAGAGACAGTGGTAAGACTCCGAGGTTTCCGAACCTGAACCCGATCACCGCCCCGATAACGATGGTCGGCGTCACGAGGAACATGTCAGTGACTCGCATAAGTATGGCGTCGACAATACCCCCGTAATACCCAGCGATCGCACCAATAGTGGTTCCGATTCCGACGCCCAAGAGTCCAACGATGAGCATCACCATGATTGACTGCTCAGCACCGCGCATAACGAGAGCAAAGTAGTCGGTTCCGATAATGTCGGTGCCGAAAGGGTGCGCTCCGATTTGGACTCCGGTTCCATCAATGAACTCAGGAAACACGTCAAGCGTTGGACATCCAGTAACTCCACCGTTGCAAGTTGCCATAATTGCACCTGCCGGGTCGATGTCGGTAATCGAATACGGCCACCATCCCTTTACTGAGATTGGCTCTTCCTTGCTGCCAAGGTGAATTCCCGAAGCAGAAAAAACGAAAATGATGATTCCCATTAGGGCAAAAAGCGAACCCATCGCCGCTTTGTGCTTGACGAATCGTCTCAGAATGATTTGACCTTGGCTAAGACCCTCAGTCTCACGATTGGCAATCTCGTTTTCGTTCTTATCGGCGAAAACTTCTGGTTCAGTGTTCTTGTCAGACATCGGCTTTTTACTTTCTGATTCGAATTCGGGGATCTACGACTCCGTAGAGCAAGTCTGCGACGAAGTTTGCCAACACAGTCAGGCTAGCCGTGATGATGAATACTCCCATGAAGAGGTTTAGGTCGTAAGACCTGATGGCGTCATTGAATAGCTGACCCATTCCCTTCCAAGCAAAAATACCCTCGGTGATGATCGCTCCGCCCAGAAGCCCTGCGAAGTCGTTCACCAGGATTGTTGTCATCGGAAGCATGGCGTTTCTCATACCGTGACGCACTATAACGGTGCGCTCTGAAAGACCTTTAGCCCGAGCGGTACGGATGTAGTCCATGTTCAAAACTTCAAGGAGGCTTCCACGAGAGAAGCGGACATAACCTGCAAACGAAATCAGAGTTAACGCGATAGTGGGAAGAACGAGGTGCATGGCAGTGTCCAGTCCGCTTATCCAGAAGTTGCCCATCTGCTCCGGAGTAAGGAGGTCATTGGCCTGGCCCAGAGTTGGTACAGGCCTACCGCTTACCGCATCCGAAACCATGTAGTTCGCAAACTCTTGCATGAATCTATCGATGATGATCGGCCCAGTAGCGAGCAGGGCTGTAAATAGACCGACCCTGACGTAGACACGACGGTCGATTGTGCTAACGAAGCTACCGATAAGCACACCTACGCCAATGGTGATCACAAAAATTGCGATTACATTCAGGAAGCTAGCATCTGGGCCAAGTAAGCCCTGGAGCGGGATGTATAGCAACGTGGTCGCAACTGCCGTTCCTAGGCCAGCCAACACACCCTTCTTGTTATCAAAGCCTGTAATTAGCTGGATCACAATCGAAGCGCTTATCAGAGCAAGGAACCCCACACCAAAAATGCCCAAACCTGGGTCGAGGAACCACTTAGATGAGCTGACAAACGATAGGACGCCAGCCGCAAACAGCGCTGAGCCGCCCAAGGTTGCATAAAAACGCAGTCGGGACCCCCCGAGAATGCCCGCAACTATCAAGCCAAACACAATAGAAGCTATTGCTATTGCGGATGCGGGAATAGTGGGATCTACCAGGAAATCGTTGAACTGAATGGCCATGTACTCCTTCAGGAGAACAGCGACCCAGAAGATTGGTAGCGAGAAAAGAAGGAAGGAAATGAAGGTCACAACGTAGTCAAACCGGCTGTACTGGCGAATCGCGGTGATCATTCCAACGGTGATTCCGAGGATAACGGCCAAAAATGTAGCCGTGATGACGAGCCTAATTGTCACGGGAATTGCGAGACCGATTACCTCGATCACGGGAATGTTGGCCCGGGTCAGACCCATGTCAAAGTCACCCCAGAGGCCCCCAAGAATTCCGCGAAGCCAGGAGAAGTAGCGAATTGGTGGCGGAACATCTAATTGAAGATCGCGAATCATCTTCGCCATCAAATAGTCCTTGTTTTCCTCGGTGCTCTCCCCGAATACAGAGAGCGGATCAGAGGAAAAGGCCTGAAGGTTATAAGCCAAGAAGCTCGCGCCGAAAACAACAACAAGCATCATGCCAAGACGTCGAAAAACGTAAGCTAACAAACTATCTTCCTGACCGCGGAATGACCGCCCACTTCATTGTGCTGCGCATAACTTGCCAGCTCCTGGTGAAAATTCTAACAATGAAATCTCAAGCAATTACCTTGATAAAAAAACTGGGATGCCCGATGGGCATCCCAGTTTTTTTGATAACTAGCTAGTGACTAGTAGGACCACTCGAAGAAGTTCCAAGTGATGTTGTTTCCTACCGGAGCTGGCTTTACGTTCTTCAAAGCCTTGGTGTAGGCAGTGATAGTTGGGTTAGCGTAAAGAGCAAGTCCCCATGCGTTTGCCATGATGATCTTGTCTGCAGCTAGACGCTTTGCAGTCGCCTGCGAAGCGGTCAAAACATCACCCTGAAGGCTCTTCAAGATGCTGTCCAGAGCTGAGTCGTTCCAACCCCAAACGTTGTTTCCACCGTCAGACTTGAAGATCTCGGTTCCGTTAGCCTGGCTCAAGCTGTTTAGACCGAAGCCATACATGGTCACGTCGTACTTGGCGCTGGAGTTGTCTCCCGAGCCAAATAGGTCAGCGCTGGCGTGGTCAATCACGTTGAAGCCGGCCTTCTTGGCCTCTGCAGCGATAAGTGCTGCAAGTGCGTTACGAGTGGTGGTGTTTGCGTGAGCAAACTTCACGTCTACAACCTGGTTGGTAGCAGATGCAGTTGGGTAGTACTTCTTGACGATCGCTAGCGCCTGAGCGGTGCGGTCGGCCTGAGTGCCCTTGCTGTAAATGCTTACACCCGATCCCTTGGTAATGGTGTTGTACTCAGGGGTTCCCTGGAATGCAAACTGGGTGTCCAAGGTGGTTGCGTCAGACTTCACTGGCTTAACAATGGTGTCAACCAGCTGCTGACGAGGAACCGCTAGCAAGAATGCCTTGCGAAGGTCCTTGGCACGCTGGCTGTTACCTGCGAATGGTCCGGTGTACTGGTCGCTGTTGCCAGCTGCAGTGTCAGTGCGAAGGTGTAGGTGAGAGTAGTTTCCACCAACCTTGGTTAGAACGGTTACGTTAGGCATCGCCGATAGAGCGGTCTTGTCGGCAGCCGTTGGCAAGGTGTTGTAGTAGATGTCAATGTCACCGTTGCGCAACGCCTGCACGGCAGCGGTGTTGTCCTTGATGATCTTGATGACAACAGTCTTGATTGGGTTCTTGGTAGCCATCTTTGGACCAGAGGTGTACTTAGGGTTGCGAACCAAGGTCATGGATGCACCAGCGGTGAACTTGGAAACGATGAAGCCACCGTTGCTGATGAGAAGCAATGGGTTGGTCGAGCCGTCAACCTTGGTTACGTCGTAACCAGAAGTCCATACTGCACCCATCTTCTTTAGGTGGGAGGTGGTCTTCTCGTTGAATGCGGCCAAGAACTTGTCCTTAGCGGCCTGGTTAACAGCAGCAGACTGAAGACCCTTCTTGCCGTCAGCCATCAAAGAGATCGCGTGAACTGGGCTTGGTCCAGGAGCAAGCAGCTGCCAGTCTGGTAGTGGCTTGTCAAACTTCACTGTCAAGGTCATCTTGTCAGCGCTTAGCTTTGGAAGACCAACAACGTGTGAGCCGTAAGCGCCACCGTAGCTGACGGAGTCAAAGGCTGGCTTGACATCAGCGTTCGAAGGGTCGCCTAGTCCAGCTTCCTTGGAGTACTTGTCTGCCTGCACGATGTGCGATAGAAGAAGATCGACTGCGTCGATAGGAGTTCCGTCAGACCAGACCTGGCCCTTCTTGACGGTGTACTGAATCTGGAAGTCCTTTGGCTCCTGCTTTACAACCTTCATGGTTCCAAATGCAGTGTTCATTACCAACTTGGCGTCCGAGTTGTAGTACCAGAAACCCATTCCAGTCAGCGAGCCAGAAAGCGCGTTGTAGCTGGTGTTTCCGTTGCTGGTACCGGAGTTTAGCGATGTGATGTCCGCGGTGGACAATAGGGTCACGGTTGACTTGGTCGCTGCCGAAGCCGGCGCTAGTGCACCAGCCGAAAGGCCAACGGCAACCAGCGCAGTTGCCGCCGCAGCAGCAATCGAGCGCAATGCCAGATTTACTTTCATTTCTTTTCTCCTTTGAATGAAGGCCACTCCAGCTGACTTGCATGCTTGCGAATGCGACGTCAAACCCGACTGACCTAGGGCAAAAAAAGCCTAAGGCATCACTTGAGGGTAAAGCTAGCTAAATTCCAGTTTGCCCTTCGTTTTGCAAGCGTTTACCGAACTGTTACATTGCCCATTGAGGGGGCGATGCTCCATGCCAGACAAGGTTCTGTTTTTAGAGCCCTGCCTGCAAAACCAAAATCGACGGGAAAATCGCGAAGAGCACGGTTACCGGCAGGATCAAAAAGATGGTGGGAACGAGCATCTTGGTTTCGTTCTGACCCGCCCTTCGGATCAGATCCCGCATGACCTGCTGCTGTATCGAATCGGCAAGATTCGATATTTGATGCGCAATCGGAGTTCCCCGTTCAATCGCGACTCGAAGTTTTTGACAGAGCTCGGAAAGCTCCTCGATCG
>JACCDG010033881.1_pt1 | contig 29295 bp, 22 predicted proteins | sample 7442471 | NCBI WGS metagenome assembly JACCDG01 (sample SAMN15323444, study PRJNA562643) | freshwater metagenome | isolation source: river surface water | place: USA:Blue River Watershed | collected 2017-08-17 | reverse complement strand
CAGCCCAAAACTCGGAGCGTCCATTGCTGGCTTGAGATCAAGGAGCCTTTTGAGAGAAGCGCAAGCAGCGGTCTCATCAAGCTCACCCTTTTTAAAGGCCTCAATATTGGCCTTCAGTTGGCCAAAGGATTGGTCAAAGTACTTTTGAAATTTAATCCAAACTTCTTCTGTCCTTTGAGGGTCGGTGATTCTGAGACTCGTCGTTTGATGGCGAGCCGAAACGGTTTTAAAAAATATATCTAAAAAGTCATCGAGTGCAGAATCCGATAGGGCAGTGACCCACTGAAACAATTCTGAAGAATCAAAATTCCCCAAAAATATCCGCCCACAGTTTTCGGCTTGCCCCTCTTTGCCGAGTTTATAAAGTACTGTTCGCCATTCGGTCAGATCTTCATTTGAAAGATTTGGCACACCGCTGAGAGCGGCTTGCCACAGAACTTCTCGTCCATCGATGACGTAATTGGATCTCTTTGACTCCAAGATTTTTGCTTTGAGGTCTTCATTTTGAGGAGCCTCTAAAAAATCGGCAAACCTCTCCTGAAGCAGGTTGTAGCGAGCCTCGGTCAAGCCCATCTCAGCGAGGATTGCTTTGTCATTGAGTTGCATCCAATAAGTCGGACCAAAAGAAACGACAAAGGATGTCAAAAAGCAAACAAAGACAAGGGTCTCGCGTCTCTCTTCAAAAAAGGACCGAAAAAAGAACTTACAAATATAGAAAGTTACAAAGTATCCAACGGCTCCAAGAATTCCTGCAATGAGTGCGTAGGGCATTGTTTAGATATTAGAACAGATATTCTGCCCCGAGACTAAAGCTTTCCGTTGTCGCCTCGGATTTAGCATCGATGGTCTTGATTCCTGCGCGATTTCCCTGACCTGAGAATTTTTTGGAATAGTCTCGAACACGATAAGCCGCAACGAGGTTCAAGGTCTCCCACCCATATTTTTGAAGATTCCAAGAAATTTTCGCACCGTAACTGATTGCAAAATCAGCCCCATTGGGACTTCCAGTTCGGATTTGATCGTCCGTATCTAGAGCTCCTCCATTCGATGTCGTCACGATGGGGCCTTCCGAAAAATATGTAAAAAACCCGAGTCCCGCGTGGGGTGAGACAGTGAGATGGTAGGGCAAACTCACACGAGGGATAAACTCAAAGCCTGCTTGCATCGACGTGTATGAAAATAAAACAGACTGAGCGTTGAGTCCGAGCCCAGAGTCAGAAACAGTTTGGAGTTGATTGGTCGTAAACTGACTAAAAGATCCGTAAACTCGAGCCTCAGGAATCAGAGTGACTTTTTTGGCGACGGGATAGGCAAGACGTACAAAGGGACCAAAATTTATCTCATGCAGCAAAGCCTGAACACTGGTGGATCGAATATGGGGATTAAAACTCGAAGACGCGGACGGAACTTGGCCTCTAAAAATGCTCAAATCATAGGAGAGAAATCCTCCAGCTTCGATATCTTTAAATTTTCGAGCAGCTTCGCCTTCGAGACTCAAAAGAAATCCCTGCATTTCGTAAGAGATAAAAGGTTCTGTCGAATAAGCATTGGTGGATTCGAGCTTGGAAGTGAGAGCCTCTTTCCAAAAATTAAGACCCGTCATCACGTGGGTTTCATAAAGCCAAGGCCCAGTGTTTGTTCGCTTGTGAATTTTTGCGGGGGTCTGGATAGCGGGACTTGTTCGTCCCGCTGCGCCAGCTAAGGGAGAGCCCACCTTGATACTGGGATCAATTTTTTCGGAGAGTGCTTGTCTGTTGAGATCGGGAATGGCTGAGGGGGTCGAAGGCTCTGCTTGAACTTGGTAGGGCTGCTGTGTGTCGGCGACTTTTTGTTCGGTAATGGCGCCTGTTCCCAGTGCCGCTTCTGGAACCCAGCCTTCCACTGGAAAGTCCCCTTCGAGTTTGTATCGAATTTTGACAAAACCAGGTTGTCGCGCCGTAATCTCCACAGCGTCGCCCTGCTTGAGTTGCAATATCTTGAGGCCCTCAGCAGAGGGGGATTCCGTGACCCCGACCGATCGACTGACAATAATAGCTCTTTCTAAAGGTTGAGGTGCGGGTGCCGGGTTCTGGGCGTTAGAATTTGTAGTCTGCGCGAAGCAATACAGTGTGAGAAATAATCCCGCGATCCAATGTGGCGTCGTCCTCATGAGCAAAATCATATCGGACATGGCCTACAAAATCCGAGAGAAATCGATAGGAGCCTCCTAATCCGGCATAAATATCCACCTGCGACTCAGGCGATCCCAAAGTATTGGGGGTGCTCAACGAGGGGGTTCGTTTGCTCGACACATATTGAAGATCAAGCTGTGCACTCCATCCCTGAGGAGAATCCCAACTCGCGGACTGAAAAAAGCTATAAAATTTGGAGATGAATCTCTGGCCATAAGTCGCAGAGGTTTCAGTCTCCAAATTTTCTAACAAAAATGTCCGTACTCCAGCACTGCCTTGGTAGGCGTTCTTTTTGTTGAGAAGTCGAAGATCCGAAACCTCGGTCTGGGCGGTATCCGAGTTTGATCCCTCTTTATCCGAGTCAAAAGTGCGCCGTTCATAGCGAACCATGACAAAGGGCTGATATTCAGGAGCAGGCTTTACGGACGCTCGAATATCCACGCGATATCTCTGAGAGCGATCCAGGGTTTCGCCGAGGCGTGCGCTTTGAGAAGAGTTTTCGGTCACCCAGCGCACTCCTTGCTCCTGCAAATGCCGATCAATTCGAAACTGACTAAATCCCAATGTAAAAAACCATTGTTCATTCGGTCTCCAGTAATTGTGAAGACTCAAAAGTGAGGACGTGAGCTCACCATCCGATCCCATCCAGGGGAGTTCGAGGTTGGAGTACAGAAGACTTGAAAATCGCCGTACAGGAGTAAAATGAACTCGAGAAAACAAATAAAATCGATTCACGGACAGTTTATACAGTTCGGAGATGAGGGAGCTTTCTACGAGCACTTTGGACTCGCTGGTTTCGGAGAACGAAGGAATCCATCGCAGAGTGGGACCAAAAGTGAGGTAGTCTTTTGAGAATCCTTTGGTGATGGGATCTGGCGCTAATCCCGCAAAAAATCCTAGGGAGCGAGAATCCTGCAAATGACTGGGCCCCATCAGAAAGTCCGCATTGACTCCATCGACGAGAGCGCCGCCCATGACATGCTGGCGACCTGCTCTGAGTCTCCATTTACTTTTTTGATACTCTCCGTAGATATTGGTGAATCGAAACCGATACTGGTCGTGCCCCAAAAGGGCGCGGTTTTCCATTAAGCTCGTCGTAAAGTTGCCGTCGATTTTGCCTGCCCATTCCTTTTTTTGCGCTTTAGCGTTGAGGCCGAGATTCCAAAGTAAGCTATCGCCACCGATCTTTCCTTGGTTTTCGCGCTCAATATCGTCAAAGCTTCCGGTCACTCGCTCGAGGTCAAGACGTGTCTCTCCACTGATTTTTTGGTAAGTACAAGTTCGGGGTGCGGCACACTCAGTGGCAATATCGTCGCCGACGGCAATTCCTAAGATCACTCCCGATTCGTTTCGAACAATCGCAATCGTTGTCGAGTCGACGTCATCGGTTTGATAGAGAAGCCACGAATTAAGACTTCCCGAAACATCAGCTCCTTTCAGTTGAAAGGTCGCAGGAATAAGAAGTGTCAGAGCGATATTGAGCATCATGGGACCATTCCGCTCCCTCGTTTAATTTTCCACGAGATGGTTGAATGACACTGAGAGCATTCCTGAATGAACCCAACAGTATGAGGAGTAGAACCGTTTCGAGTCCCACTCAACTGAGAGTCCGAATGACAGAAATAGCAATCCGTCGGTAGCCCTTGATAGACTTGATTAACATGGCAAGACGAGCACTCGACATATCGGTGTGCTCCTGAAAGTCGAAACGCCGTTGTATTATGTTTAAAGCTGGTTGGCAGCCAGGCCGTTTGTTGGTGGCAGTCGCCGCATTCAGGGCCCATTTTGCCCATATGAATATCATTCTTTTCATGGCACCAGACGCAGTCGATTCCTGTGCCCTGCAAATTGGTATCGGGTCGATGGCAGTCTGTGCACCCCAATTGGTCATGAGCGCCTTTGAGTTTGAAGAATCCCAAATCATGCACTTTGGCACCAAATTCTACCGAGAAGGTCTGAACGCTATGACAAGAATCGCAAGCCATTCCGTATTTTCGATTGTGCACATCCACATGACAATTCGCACAGGCCTGTGGCGATAATCCGGGTTGTTGGAGTGCGATGGTGTAGTCGGACTTCAAATGATTGGAGTGACATTTTTGACAGGAGAGTTCGGCGTGTCGGCCCGCGAGGTTAAACCCAAATGACTTTCCGTGGTCAAAATTTTGAGGAAGCTTGAATGTCTCGGTCGAATGGCAGTTTTGACATTCATTAGGCATCTTATCTCCATGAGGATCCGCATGGCAGCCCTGGCAGTTTGGATTTGAGTTGCTGGCGGGCATATTCTTAAAAACTTCGTCGACGTGACAGGACAAGCAAGCGACATCGCGATGCTGGCCTGTGAGTCTAAAATCCGTTTGTTTGTTGTGATCAAACTGAATCCACGAAAAAGTCGTCGTGACATGACAAAATGAACATTCCTTATCAATCTGACGTTGATCGTGAGGATTGCGGTGACATTGATCACAAGTTGCTGAGGGAAGGTTTTCAAAGTTCCCTGCCCAGTGACATTTGTTGCAATCCAATACTTGATGCTTACCGGTCAGTGCAAAATCAGTCTTATTGTGGCGCTCCGTCGTGAAGCTTGTTTCCTGAAACTTTTTTTCCATCGCATGGCAGCTCTCGCATTTTTGAGACGCAAACTGTTCACCGTGAGCGAAGCCATGGCAGTCCGAACATTCATCAAATTTGTCGCCGGCTACTTTAAAATTGGCGGCAGGATCCGAATGACAACTCTCGCAATCCACGGCCTCGTGGTATCCCTTCAGAGGGAACTTGGTCTTGCTGTGATCAAATTCTTTTTCATTTTGAGCGCTCTTTCCTTTGGTCTCCTTTTTGGTCGAGATCTTGTCCCAATCTCTATAGACGGAGTGACAGGTGGTGCAATTGTCGCCAAGAGCCCCTTCGTGTACGTCGTAGTGGCAATTGGTACAAGACTCAAAGGCAAGGGGAGCAAAGGTCGTCACGCGTCTGTCTTTCTCGTCAAAGCGATGGCAGCTTGTGCAGGTCGCTTCTTGGTGCATTCCTTCGAGTGGGTAATCGGTTTTGTCATGATCGAATCTTATTTTTCGAGGCATTTTGTTCCAGGATTCGATTTGGCTCGAGTGACAGAGCTGACAATCGAGCCACTCTTCGCGCGAAAACTTATGTTCGTAGTCATCGCGATGGCAGGAATAACAATCTGTAGGAGCATCGAGATAGGAGCGTGAAGTCGTAGGATTTTTGGTTTTGTAGTGCTGACGGTAAGTCTTGTGGCAATCCGCGCAGTCTACCGCTTTGTGTTTACCCAAAAGTTCATAGTCCGTTTCGGTGTGATTGAATTTTTTGAGCCAATCCTTGGGGCCAAAATTATCAAAGTCTTTGCCTTTATGTTCATCATGACACGTATGACACTCATCTTTGTCTTTGTGATATCCGCGCTTCGCTTGCAATCGCGTTTGGATTTCGCTGTGGCAATTCCCACATTTGACGTCCTGAATATCTCCACCCAATCGATTGGCATGACACTCGATACAGCCGCTCAGTGCATCCCATTCTTGATGATGTTTGCTGAGGGGCCCTGGAGATTTTGTAATGAGGCTCTTCAAAAATTCTTGTCCAAACACGGGAGTCAGTCCCACGGAAAGAGCGACAAATGTCATGAATGTGGATTTTTTCCAATTCATTGCGACTGACCCTTTCGCAAGTTCTCCCAGTACGTCGAAATCTCTTTAAAATTAGCCTTCAAATTGGGAGCAAGCTTGAGCACTTGTCCGCAGGCCTTGTTTTGAAAATCTTCCATCGTCAGCTGAGGATAGGTCTTAAGAATTCCCGATACGGTGGCCCACTCTCCACGACGTATAGAATAAGAGAGATAGGGAATGATTCGTTCCTTACGTTCCCAGACCACTCGAAGCTGGGAAGGAGTCGATGAGTCGGTTTTTTTGGCCCATTGAGGGGAATGAGGCTCATTGTCATAATGGACAGAAAAAAACGTGAGTTTTACTTCGTCGATCTCTTTAAGCTTTTCAAATGCCAGTTTGAGGGGAGAGAGGGAGGCTTTGGATCGATCGAGATGCCGTCCATAGATAAGAATATGAGCAATTCGACAAAAAAGAGCGTCAGTGGGTTGGCCAGTCTTGGTGGCCGAAAAGTCCTCATACCAAAGATCCAAATTGAGCGTTTTGCCTTCGATTTTTTCGCCTTCAAGTCGATGTCGAAAGCTCGATGGCGTGGGCCAGAGTCCCCAAGCCTTGGACAGGGATTCTGGCAGAACCGAAATTTGCAACGAGGCACTCAAAAAAAGAAGCGAAAGCACCAAAATTCTACCCCCAAAAAGCTCACCTTAGAGTCTAGGGAAAGCGCGTGAGGTCTTCAAGAAAACAGAGGGTGGATTCTCATTTTTGTTGGTTCATACGTAGATCGGTCATAATCGGACCCTCTGTCTCTTGAAGATGAAGCTGCTGAATACTCCGATGAAGAGTATGGATTGCATCTTCTAATCGCCAAATCTGTTCTAAAATTCTCAGTTCCATGAGTTCGATGTCCTCACGCAGTTCGTTGGTGGAATTCATTCCATGTGTCTCCTTCGATGAGGCGGCGAAAAGTTTGAAAGTTTTTGAGTTCGGCTTCGGAAATCTGCTGAAACCCCTGCCATCGTCCGTAGGTCAAAAGAGTTTCCAAAAAAAGCTGCTGTTGGCGGGGGCTCAGGTCTTCGGGAAGTAAAAGATTGGAAACGAGTGTGGGCTTTGGAGAGCGCAGCGCTCGACTGAGCCGCTGCTTTATTTCGAGAGATCTTGTCTCGGGAGTTGGAGGGGCTTTTTGATAGCGCCACCAAAGATCAAAATGGAATCTCTCTCGTAAAGGGCCGGAAAGTTTGGACTGGTAAGCCTTATGTTGGCCCGGCGTGCAGGTGCAATCTTTGGAAGATCCAAGGCGCCCGCATTTGCAGGCGTTCATCGCTGCGAGGACCTGACTGTTGCATGCGAGGGTTTTGGAGCTCAATGCACGCGCGATCGAAACTCGCTTGAGTTCCATCGGTTCACGCAATCCTTCTAAGACATCTCTTGAAAACTCCGTGAGTTCATCCAAAAAAATGATGCCGTCGTGCGCTTCGGCAAGGGCTCCTGCACTCAGGCGTGTGCCACTTCCACCTCCCAAAATCGCGGCGCGACTGCTCGCGTGGTGTGGATTCACAAATGGGCGCCGTCCAAGGGTGTTCACAGAAAGTGTCTGACGCTGATTTCTCCATTCACATTGAGGGAGCGGAGGTTGCATGGGGGATAAGGCGTAAATCCACGAACTCTTGCCACATCCCGGCGGTCCTTGGAGCAAAACGTGATGACGACCAAGGAGTGCCATCGCCCAAAAATCAAATTGTTCTGGGCTTCCGTGAAGCCGATCCCATGCGGAGCAGCTTTCTTTGAGCCATTGAGATTCAATCTCAGGATCAATCGATGGACGCGACTGTGATGATAAATCTTGTAGGCCTTTGTCGAGCGGGACTAAGAGCTCTTTCACATTTTGAACTTCGCGAAGAGGGTTTGAAAATATCCTTTGCACATGAGGAAGATTTTCGTGGGATCTCCCTGTCGTCATGAGATTGGCTTTCAATGAATCAGCGAAGAGCCAATGATTGAGTGGAGCGTCGAGAGGTCTCACCAGTCCTTCGAGTCCAAGTTCTCCCCAGTAAAAGTTTCGGTCTTCTCGATTGGGGATCAGTCCGAGCGCTTTGAGGATGGCGGCGAGAATGGGGAGATCCAGATGACTCCCTTCTTTTCGCAAAGATCCAGGGTTCAAGCTCACAAGAACTTTTTGACTCGGGAGCTCGACTCCTAAACACCCGAGAGCCGAAAGTATGCGATCCTTTCCTTCGCGAATCATGTGTTGAGGTAGACCGATGATATCAAAGCGCGGCAAGCCCGAGCGGATGAGAACCTCAATGCGAATTTCTCTCATTTCTCCTTCAGAAACACAGGTGGTCCAAGTGGACGCGAGATGTCTTTGCTTCATGCGGCAACCCGTCGAGATTTGGGAGAGTGTCGATAAAGAAGCTGAACTCGTCGCTGGGCCCACAAGCGAGAGTTTCCATTTTGGTACACCCAACGAGCATGAGCGCCCCGGGGACGAACAACGAGACGATAGCCTTTGGGGATTTCGTCTGGCTCAATCTGGAGCGCAAGTCGGCTTTCCTCAAAGTCTTTGCGACAGGATCCTTCGGTCCAAAAGTAGAGAGGGGCCGAAGGAAGAGGTTGGTTTTGTAAAATGATCTGAAAGCGTTGAGTGATTTCCTGAGAAATTTGGTCAATGAGTCTCAAGTCATGGGTGCAGACGATCAAGTCGAGATGACACTGCTCGCGGTAGGCTTCGAGAATGAAGAGAGATCGGTGTCGTCGCCTCAGGGCCTGCAGGATTTGGGTCGCAAATAAGATGGTCTTTGGCGAATAAAAGAAAGAGGGGGTTTGCGGAGAGCGCCAGATCAAATGTGTGAAGTGAATATTTTCCCTGTTTTGCACAGGCCATGGATTTGCAAAATCAAGGACAGAGCCTCAAAGCAAGAAAAGGTGATGCTTTGGGCATCACCTTTCCGAATATCGTAAAGTCTTTCGAATCTTCTTTATCAGATGACCCAATCATCAGGCATTGGGAGGCCTAAGGGCGGAATTTTAAAGCCGCTCGACTTTTTTACTTCGGCCTTTGTGTCTGTAGATCCCGAAGGAGTCCCTGCTGCGGGCGTCATCGTGCTCGCAGGCTTAGCCTCAGAAGGCGCGGCAGCTGGAGGAGGAGTCGCTGCCTGCGACGGCTGAGGAATAGGTGAAGCAGCCGGCGCTGGCAATGCTGTCGGAGAAGCAGATGGAGGAGTTTGAGGTGGTTTAAGGTTCGCTCCTCCCACAGCATTGTTTACGACCGGTTGTTGTACGAGACTCTGTTGCTCGGCCTTTTTGGCTGCCGCGAGGGCATCGCCTAAAGACGATCCAGCTTCTTTCATGCTGGCGAACAAACCTTTGTGAGCGCATTTGTCCTTGGTCACCATATTCAGCATGGCTCCGAGGGCGGTCACATCCATAATTCCTTGCAAAAGCTGACTCTCTTTATCGGCAGCCATTTGCTCGCGCTGCATTTGCATATCCTTGTCCTTGAGAGAGAGCTCATGCTCACGATTCTTTTGCTTTTGAGCGGCATCTTGAGCCATTCGTTCGCGCTCTAAACTACCCCAATCATTTTGAATCCCTGAGTTGAGCGAATTGAGACCGCTGCCTTTGGAGTCTGCGCCTGTAACTGCTTTGGGTGCAGGGTTCGTCATCGCGGATTTTGTAGCGACGTCTCCATTTTTTGCGGCTTCAGTTGCGTTTTGAGATTCGGATCCACTACAGGCGGAGAGCAAAACAGCCGTAGCCGCTATGACTCCCGCGTTGATCCCTTTTGACAGATGTCCCTTTAGTGCTTTCATTTCGTACTCCCTTCCTGAGCCTGTCCGAGGCTCAGTTTGGCACTCACTTGGTCTTGAAGTTGCTGGAGCTCCAGATGCGTTTGTCCCAGACGACTGTCCGTAGTCGTCTGAGGCGGGCATGCGCTGTCCGGCGCGGCCTGAGGCTTCTGAAGCTCAAGCTTGTTTTGAGGTGCATGGGTGATGTCTCCACTTCCACTCGAGCGTCTTTGTTGTTCTTGAGAGGCTGGTTGCGTTTGGTCCGAAACTTGATTTTGATCCTCGGGCTTTATGTCTGCCGCGAAGCGCTTTTGAATTGTCGCCATCAGTTGTTGGGGATCTTTAAACAATGCAGAAGCTTGTTGCGCACTGACTGCAGGTGACGAAGAACTCGGTGCTGCGGCCACGGAATTTCCACCAATCGAGTTTCCATTGGGGACCGAGGCACCAGCAGCAGGCGCTGGAGCAGCGGGATCACCCTTCTTGGGGATGAGCGATTGAAAATCTATGCCTCCGTTCATCAGATACATGCCGAGTCCGGCCATGCCGACAAACATCAGCCCATCTGTAATGGCGCTACTTTCCAATCCCTTGGGAACGTCCGTCGCACTTCCGGAGCTTTCGCCAGAATTCTGATTGGCCGAAGATCTTTGAAGTTGAACAAGAGGATCCGAATTAGATCGCGAGGAAAAGTCATTTCGTGCGGCAGCTTTGGCTTTTTCCCATTCTTCACGACCCGCAGCTCGGCGAGCATTTGTGGCGGCTCCATTATCGATGACGCCAGGATTCTGAGGATTCTTAGAATCCTTAGAATCCTCTGAGCCGCTCAGGCCTCGCACCGAACTTGAATTTTGAGATCCGCCTCCGCAAGCAACCAACATCCAGGATGCAAATCCGTAGATGACGATCGCGCTAAAGCGATATCGCCGTGACATTTTAAATACCCCTTTTAAAACTTTCTCCGTCGAAAGCCCTCTTACAAACTCTCGATCGGTTTGCCCCTATGTGCAATCGGCATGCCAGGGGTAAACGGGTCTATAAATAGATTTTATTTGGTATTGGAGGGGAGCTGCGACTCCACCTCCCTGAAAATCGAGGACCTGAGGTCCCTCAACTAGTACAAATCAGCGATCGCGTCTTCGATGGTACGCGTATCGACATCGAGCGAAGTGATCGCCGCTCCCATGGTCGATGTCTGAGCGCTTTCGAGTCCCGGAGGGGGGGCCGCGATCATTCCTTCGCTAAAAGCCATTTCAACAGTGGCAAATCCAGATCGGGCTTGTCCGGTGTTCTGATCAATGAGGCGTGTCGGAGTCCATTTGGCTCCAATCAGACCCCCCGTCGTTTTGAGCTTTCCAATACTCTGGCGATCCTGGCCATAGAGGAGCTCCGATGAGAGATAAGGAGCTGATCCTTGATTGCTAATGGCCAGCAAAGTCGCATCTACTTGAAACGTCACTTGGTCACTCGGCACTGGGGTTCCACTTGTAGCTAGATCCATAAGAGTGGAGTTAGGAATGAGGCTCTTTGCATTATGAGGAATAAATACTCCAGTAACGCCCTGTTCAGATACGATCGCCACATTCCCTTGTGTGGGAGCGACGCCATTGCGCTTTTTGATGGAAGCGTTGAGAAACACATCTCCTTTCGAGATAATCGAAAAACTTTCTTGGCAAAGATCGACTTCGTTTCGACTGGGATCGAGAGGTTTGACATACAAAGGTGGGTGGTACACCGCATCCGCATAAAAAACGCTTCCGTTTTGTACTGGGCCGTCAAAGGCAATTTGCTCAGGGCCTGGAACGGGAGGAATGAATTGTGCAAACCACTCACAAAACACAAGGTCGAAGTCAGGATCCATGGCCAAACATCCGTCCACATCATCGAGCATGGGTTGATAGGTCATTCGAGCATGGCATTCGGTGCCATTCGGCGGGAGTCCCACTTCAATCGAGATGCTTTCGTAGTTTAGGTAGGCTCCGCTAAAGGGTGTGGTTTTAAAGAGGCCAGCCTGATTGCTGTTTACGATTTCACTAAAGTGATTGGTCAAAAGATCCGAAACTCCACTCGCGCCACTCAAAACCCCGGCCTGAAAATCAGGTGCCGGTGCGTTCTGAAACGAGTATGTGAATTGATCTTCCGAAACATTCGTAAAGAACGTTCTTTCAAAGGTGAGATCCGCTGTGTTTCCAAAATTGATTCGGGGAGGAAACTGCGCATTGCTGATGGCATCTTGAGAGAACATGATTCCGACCCGTCCGCCAAAATGCCCGTTTCCAAAATTCACCGTATTGTTAAAGTTCGATTCATTGGTGACGAGATAAGCGACATCTCTCAAGCTCTCCGGAGAAACTTCCACCATGGCACGTACGACGGTTTGAGCTTTTGTGATGGGATCTTTGCTTCGTACCAGAATCCGAAATCGCTTCGGGTAATTTCGCAGTCGGGTGTTGGGGGGTTGAGGTTCATTGAGAAGATCGTAACGACAAAAATCCTCTCCTTGATCATCGATGCAAGTCGCCTCAATCTGGTTGTCATAGTCGCCAAGATTTGCCACGAGCTCCTGCGCATTGATAGGGGTTCCAAATTTTCCGCCCGAGTTACCAACCTCAAAGCCTTGGGCGAGGCAGGCTGCTCCGGTTCCTGCGGTATTGAGCCCGCATGAAAACGCAAATCCAATGCGATTTCGAAGCCGTTCCTTTATAGACTCTATAATGCTTTGAGATTGGAGCGAGAGCATCTTTTTGCCACTCGCCGCAGTCTTTTGATACCAGATGGAGTTAGATCGCGTGACAAACAAAGCAGCCCCTACGGACACAGAAAACAAAATCATCAAAACCAGCATCAAACTAAATCCGCTGCTCGCGCGCTTATTTTTGTAGACAATGCTCTTACTCATAACTGTGGTTGTCCTCCTCCAGGAGCTGGTCCGCCGCATCCCGTCGGGAGCGTTCCCCCCTGGCCTGTGCCGGTGATTTTTTCACGGACGGTTTGAACTTCGTCGCCATTACACATCCAAGTGCAGTAGCCGGCGTGAGTGGCTCTCCATGGATCTACAAGAATGGTCCAATTGATTGAATTAGGGATGGGATTGGCGCAACAGCTAATTCCAGGACGTTCGCCTCCCTGACACAAAGACTGTGTGCAGGATAATGATACGGCGACATTGGGATTTCCATTCGGTCCAATCTGAGCATTGCTGATGTTGGAGACTCGAGCGCCTGCAGATCCAAATGTCGTTGTCGCATTTCCAAAATTCTGGCCCGGCCATGGAGTCGGATCAGCAGGGACTCCTGGATTATTTCCATCCTGACGGGGAGATCTCAAATCCCAGGTTTGATTCCATACTCCACGATTGAGGTCTGTCGGCGCAAGGCCCGCATCGTCAAGGCAATCACATAGAGCGGCATCGGTTTGGGAGAGACCTTGAATATGCGTATTCGTGTTCTGATCCGAGAGGATGTATCGACCGTCAGAATTTCGAGTATTGTCGCAGCGGTTAAAGCCTGTCAGTCCGCAGAGCCGGCCCAAGTTTTTGGCGCGTCCCATTATTTCGATATCCCATCGAGGGTTTCCGAGAGCATCTATATCATGGGTGAGGCAACCGCAGTGATCAGCCCATGTCGTGACAGCATTGCTGTTGCCCCACGCCACATCAAAGTATTGCTGAGCGGCTGAGTCGCAACTCACGGGAACTTGATTGTCTATATTTTGATAGTACTTACAGGCCACTTCATTGGGTGGAATTGCCTCAGGATTGCCCGATGGAGACTGAGATGTCATCACGATGGCGAGATCCGACGCTTGCTTGGGCATTTTGGATGCTTGTTTGAAATCATAGACTTCATAGTGCAGCCCAGGATCATAGCCTTTGTTGTAATAGACATTGGGCTGGTTATCGTTCTCGCCTTTATGCAAACACATGCAAGCGAGTTGAATTCCAGGATGAATCGCTTTGAGCCAATTGTCCTCGCAACCATTAAAGGCCGCCGCACATTGGTCCAACTGATCTTTGGTATTGGCATTGTAAGTGAGTGTTGAAGGGACGTTTTGGGATCCGCCTAAGCACTGACAATACGGCCCTTGCAAATCTCCGAAGCCTTTCCACTTGGGGCTCGCCCGAGAAGATTCAGTAAAACAATGAGAAAAGTCAGCATCGCAACGAGTCCGGCTGTCGTTGACTCGGCAGACTTCTTGTCCGGAACCTTGTGAACTAAACTGATCGATCTCGTAGCGATACGGAGTGATCCAGGCTTGCGTCTTAAATGTGAGCTCTGATTGAGACGCGATAAACTCCTCTGTTGAGGCCACGAGTTTTTCGAGGCCCGGAGCGATTTCGTCTTTGATCTGAAGTGTCACTCGAATCTGTTCGACGTCATTCCAAGAAGCGCAAGTTTGATTCACCGGGGGATTGGTACAGACATAGGCAGAGGACCCAGGAAACGAAATGGGATTCTGCTTTTTGGGAGCATTAAAGACCCCTCGATTTGAATCCGGATCTTGGCTTCGAAAACTAAAATCAACCTGGAACAGATTCACATCCTGAGCGACGATTTCATCGCGAGGAGAGTTCACTCTCATCACACGCCTTCGGATCAGTTGGTTTTGTGAATCGACAAAATAGTCAATGCGGCTTGCGGCTCTCAGGCGCGTGGTCTCCGAAAAATCCTGCGCCGTAAAATCGGCAGCATTGGCATGAAGCACGGTGAGCAGCTCGGGCGAAGTGGGGCTCCATGTCGTCGCTGAGTTTGGCAATCGAGTGAGTAAGTTTGTGCGATTGAGATTCGACAGCAAAAAGTAATCATTGTTCAAAGCGACATGGCGGACAAACTCTGCTTCCGTAATCCCCGTATTGGCAGCCGCTTCGACTTGGAGTTGATTAGGATTGATAGAAACAATATCCGCAGAGAGTTGACCATGTTCTTCCACGTAAATGGTGAGAGGGTCGTTTTCGGTCTCACTCGCGCGATTCGCTGTCCGTCCAGAAATTCCACTCAGAGTGTTGCTTGTAAAACCGGTGATTCGAACGGCCTTGGCAAGGTCTTTCGCAATTCGTTGATAGATTTGCTCGGAACTGGTCCGAAGATCGCTCTTTTGATTTTCAAAGGCTAGCACTCGGCGCTGAACCGAAAAGCGATTGGCGACGATGGCCAGTACAATCGCACTGATGGCAAAGCCAACGACCAGTTGAATCAGTGAAAACCCATACTCTTTGCAATTTTTCCCCGTCATCCTGCATCAATCATTGCATGACATATGCCACCCTTTATAGGGTTTTAAGGGGCAGGAGGAGCAAATACCGCTTGTTTACAGGAGGGCAAAAATGGGCCCCTCCGCAATAATTACAGACCCCATCGGTAGGCTTTTTGAAGAGTCTGAAGAGCGCCAAAAAGTAGCAGGGCTCCCATTTGATGAGAAAGGGCGAGGGCCAGGTTCATTCCACTCAAAAGCGTAAGAGCTCCTAATCCAAACTGAAGGATGACAAGTATCAAAAGAGCATTCAGGAGATTTTTAACCGTCGATCGCTGAGTGAGCTTTCGTGCGAAGATCCAAATCCAAAAAACGCCCCCAACAACAAGAGCTCCCATCCAGCGATGAACAAACTGAATCATTGTGGGATTCTCCAAAAAATTATGAAAGTAAGGAGTTAAGGTATGAGCCTGATCGGGCAGCCAGTTTCCAAGCATTTTTGGAAATGTGTTGTACGCATATCCGGCATCAAGCCCCGCCACAAAGGCGCCGTAAATTATCTGAAGAGCGAGCAATACTTGAAGCCCTCTCACGGATTGATCAATGATTTTACTTTGCACTGGCTTTGGTTCGGTTGGCTTTCGATCACTCCACAAAATCTCCAAAAAAATATTCAAAAAATACGCAAAGATAATAAATGCCAAGCTCAAATGAGCGGCCAATCGATAGTGACTCACATCGGTTCGGTCGCTGAGTCCGCTCTTGACCATATACCAACCCAAAAGTCCCTGCAGACCTCCCAGGCAAAGTCCCAAAATCACTCTCCAGCGAAAGGCTCTCGACAATCGACCTTGTATCCAAAAAATCAAAAATGGAATCAAGCAAACGACACCGAGGAGTCGTCCCATATTTCGGTGCAGGTATTCCCAAAAAAAGATGAACTTAAATCCCTCAAGATCCATCTGAGAATGTTCCACGCTGTATTCCGGAATTTGTTTATAGAGTTCAAAAACTCGATGCCAGTCCTGCTCACTCAGAGGCGGAATCGCTCCGACCAAGGGCTTCCATTCAGTGATCGAGAGTCCAGAATTAGTGAGCCGAGTCGCTCCGCCTACAAGCAGAGTGAGTGCCACCAAAAATAGAATGGCTCCAATCCAAATCAGAAGAGGTCTTTTGGACTCCGCATAAAACGCGCTCACCCTCAAATCTATAGAGTGGTGAGCTTAAGAAATCAAATTTGAAACCGAGACTTAGTTGGCGCCGTTATCTTTGCGCTCAGTGAACTCTGCATCGATCACATTGTCGCCACCCGAAGCGGGATTCGCTCCACCTGGAGCTTCTGCTCCTGGCGCTCCCGCTCCACCGGCTGCCGAAGCTTGCTTGTACATTTCTTCCGCAACCTTATGGCTCGTTTCTGTGATCTCTTGCATCGCCGCTTTAATCGCAGATAAGTCTTCGGTCTTCAGAGCTTCTCGGCCCTTTTCCAAAGAGGCATTGATCTTACCCTTCGTGGTGGCATCCAATTTGGCATCGTTTTCTTTGAGCATCTTCTCGGTTTGGAAGATCAACTGATCCAACTGGTTTCGTGCCACAACGGCTTCGTGTCGAGCTTTGTCTTCTTCACGATGAGTCTCGGCGTCTTTGACCATCTTCTCGACTTCGTCCTTAGAAAGTCCGCTCGAGGATTCAATTCTAATCTTCTGCTCTTTGCCTGTGGCTTTGTCTTTTGCCGAAACGCTCAAGATTCCGTTGGCGTCGATATCAAAAGTGACTTCGACTTGAGGAACTCCGCGAGGAGCCGCAGGAATTCCTTCTAAGAAAAATCTTCCGAGCGTTCGGTTGTCTTTGGCCATCTCACGCTCGCCTTGCAAGACGTGAATCTCCACACTGGTCTGACTGTCAGCCGCCGTTGAGAAGACTTCGCTTTTGCGAGTGGGGATAGTCGTATTTCGTTCGATGAGTCGTGTGAGCACGCCACCCAGAGTCTCGATTCCGAGAGAGAGCGGAGTAACATCCAAAAGCAAAACATCTTTGACATCACCGGTCAAAACTCCGGCCTGAACCGCAGCACCGACAGCGACGACTTCATCAGGATTCACGGATTTGTTGGGTTCTTTGCCAAAAAAATCTTTGACGAGAGATTGAACGCGAGGAACTCGTGTGGAACCTCCGACCAAAATCACTTCGTCAATATCTTTGGCCGTAAGTCCGGCATCTGCCATCGCTTGTTTGCAAGGGGCCAAACATTTTTGAATCAGATCTTCGACCAGAGATTCAAATTTTGAGCGAGTCAGTTTGATTTGCAAATGTTTGGGACCAGAAGCATCGGCCGTGATGAAGGGGAGGTTGATTTCGGTTTCGAGAGTAGAAGACAATTCAATCTTTGCCTTCTCCGCTGCCTCTCGAAGTCTCTGAAGTGCCATGGGATCTTTGGAGAGATCGATGCCCTGGTCCTTTTTAAACTCTTCGATCAGCCAATCCATGACTTTAATATCAAGGTCGTCCCCACCAAGGTGAGTGTCACCGTTTGTGGCTTTGACTTCGACGACGTTGTCACCCACTTCCAAAATCGAAACGTCAAAAGTTCCACCACCCAAGTCAAAAACAGCAATGGTCTCGTCTTTCTTTTTGTCGAGGCCGTACGCAAGGGCTGCGGCGGTAGGTTCATTGATAATTCGTTTTACATTGAGACCGGCAATCGCTCCGGCATCCTTAGTGGCCTGGCGCTGCGAATCATTGAAATAAGCGGGAACTGTAATCACCGCATCCGTCACGCTCTGACCCAAATAATCTTCGGCAGCTTTTTTGAGTTTCATCAAAACTTGAGCGCTGATTTCTTGAGGGGTGAGAGCATTGCCCTGAACCTCAAATCGAGGATCGCCTTTTTCACCTTTGACGACTTTATAAGGGACTCGCTTTTGTTCTTCCTTGGCTTCGTCAAAATTGCGGCCGATAAATCTCTTTGCCGAAAAGACAGTATTCTGGGGGTTCGTTACCGCCTGGCGTTTGGCCACCTGTCCCACAAGCTTAGAGCCATCCTTGGCAAATCCTACGATCGAGGGGGTTGTACGCCCACCTTCTTCGTTCGTGATGACTTTGGGCTGACCGCCCTCCATAATCGCCACACACGAATTCGTAGTTCCTAAATCAATTCCAATACATCGTCCCATAGTCATAAACTCCTTATTGGCAACCTAAGGCGCATTTTGAATTCGTCAACACGCATTCTTTTTGCGGCGTCTTGTCAAAGACTGCCTCATTGTCTAAAGCTCACGGGGATTGGGTTTTAAGGGTTTAAATTTAGCGTGGATTCTCGTTGTTTTGTCGGCTTGCCGAGTCGTGGACGTCGATGTGGCCGTTCCCTCGGAAAGCAATGTCACCAGTTTCAGCCTCCGCTTAGGGTCTCAGGTATACGATGTCAGAGTGTTTTTTCCGGATGGCCGCGTGGCGACGGCAACAACGACCAAACTTTCGTTTCTCAAAAATGATGGGGGTTCGAGTAAGCTGTTTCCGTATCTTGTTGGGGCTGAGTTTGATTCGCCTTATTCCGTTGTCCGAGCCGAAGCCATTCCTAACACCGATCCCATTCGAGTGAACGTTCTCCTTTTAGAAAATCAACCCACGCTTCCGTGGTACCAAGTTCCTCCCACGATCAGCTATAAAAGTGCAGACGCCTTTAAAAGCGTGGGGCGAGTGGTCTCTCGAGGAACAACTTTTGGTGTCACGACTAAATTGACTTACTGCAATGGAGTCTTGGTGGCTCCCAATCTTGTTTTGACTAATTACCATTGCATGGAAACTCAGGAGGTTTGCGATACAACCGCCTTCATTATTTCTTCGCGCAAAGATGCTGCCGACTATGAGTGCAAAAAGCTCATTGTGAATGTTCCACTCTTTGATCAGGCACTCTTTGAACTTAAAGAACATGTAGGAGAGAGTTTTGCGCCTTCGGAAGTCGAACGTCGTCGGTATTATTTTCCTCGAAACACGACGGTAGCTGTCGTGAGTGCGTTTGGAAATTGGGACAAGGGCTTACTCAGCGGCTGGAAAGCCGAAAAAGACACAGCGTACGTCATAAGCGATGGCTGCCTCGTTCAGGGGCTCTACGGCTATATTGCGGATTTTAGTAACAAGCAAATCCCCGAACTCGTCCAGTCCGATGATTCGCGGCTCCTGACCTATAGACTGTCGTGTGAAGTTCAAAAGGGACAGTCGGGCAGTCCTGTCTACAGTCTTGATGGACGAATCGTGGGTACGATTTGGGGCCGCTCAGAGGGTGATGTTTCGAATCAAAAAACAAAGGCGGTTGAAGGCCTCTTTACCCCCTTACACCCCAAGATCCTCGAACGAATCCCTCTGACTCGTTGATATCACTGGGCTAGTAGCCCCAACTTCTTTGTGCTAAAGATCATTTTTTATGAAGGGCAAGAGTCTTTTTGGCATTCTTTTAAGTCTCGTAGTTTTAGGCATCGGCCTGACCGTGTTTCGCTTGGCGACGGGTCCAAGTAGCGATGAGCCTACGAGTCTTAAGCTCGATGAAGAAAAGAATCCGTCGAGTCCCAAACGATTGAACCACCGATTTTCAGATTCCGTTGAGAGCGTTCCTTCCACCACCGAAAATGCATGGCAATCCGCGGCTCGCAAAATGGCGGGTTCGGAGCTCAAAGGCGAGGCGGAACTCAAAACCAATTTGGAGTTGCTCTCTTACCTGATGGATCAGGGCAGTGATGATGAGTTTTTAAAGCAGACCGAAAAATTGATTCAATTGTATCCAGAAGTTCCCGAATACCGCGCGATGAAGGCTGACTTTTATTTTACCCGTCAAAACTGGACGGCCGCCGAAGAATCCATTCGTGATCTTCTCAAAATGAATCCTACCAATACTTTTGCTCGAACCTCTTTGGGAGAAGTGCAGGGAATTCTCGGAAAGTATGACGAAGGACTCGCCACCTATGAAGGTGTATTGAGTTCAGATCCAGGAAATCTGGATGCTCTCTATGGAACGATTTCTCTCACAGACCTGCAGGGTCAAGGCCAACGAGGGATGGACCGAGTCGCAGAACTTTATAAGGCGAATTCTGAAAACGGAAATCTCGCTGTTGTATATGCGGATATTCTCATGGCGCAAAAAAAATATGACGAGAGATTTGCGGTTCTTCAAAAAGCCATGAAGTCCGATCCCAAAAACCCTCATGTCTTTAGAATTTCGGCCCAAGATGCTTATCGCGAAGGCGATCCCGAAGAAGCCATTCGTTATGCCGAAGAATCCTTAAAGAACGATCAGTCTCCTGAGACGCGGCAGCAAACTTTGGATCTCATCATCAAGGCAGCCTCAGAAGTTGGAAATCTTGACCGTGCCGAGCAAGCTTTAGAAGAAAAGCGCCAGGCCGATCCCTCCAATCCAGATATCCAAGAGCAGCTCGAACAGATTCGATTGGCGAAGTCACAGAGAACACGTTAGTCTCTCCTCCATGTATCCTGTTGTCATTCCAGCGGCCGGTTACGGAACGCGGTCTCTTCCTGCTTCCAAGACCATTCCTAAGGAAATGCTGACTCTCTTTGATAGACCCATCATTCAGTGGGTGGTCGAAGAAGCGGTCAACGCCGGACTCAAGGACATTATTTTTGTCACGTCTAAGGGTAAATCGAGCATCGAAGATCATTTTGATATTCAGCCAGAGTTAGAAAACATTCTTCGTAAACCCGGCAAAGAGAGCTTTCTCAAAGTGGTATCTGAAGTGTCTCGGATGGTGTCCGTCCAGAGTGTTCGCCAAAAAGAAGCACTCGGTTTGGGGCATGCTGTTTTGATGGCCAAGAATCTTGTTTCGACGAGCCACTTTGGAGTCATGCTGGGGGATGATTTGTGCGAGGCAAAGGTGCCTGGCATTCAGCAGCTGGTCAAAAAATACGAAACACTCAAATCCCAGGTGCCTGATGCGGGGGTCGTTCTCTTGATGAGAGTGGCGGACTCAGAGGTCTCCAAATATGGAATTTGTGAAGTCGAAGACGAAGTCAGTCTAAAAGTTCGCCGATGTGTCGAAAAGCCTTCTCCCTCTCAGACCAAATCTCGACTCGCGATCATTGGGCGCTATTTTTTGCCGACGAGCGTTTTTGGAATTCTCGAAAAGTCAGTTTCGGGAACTCTCGGAGAGATTCAATTGACGGATGGCCTCAACCAATTGGCTCAAAATGGAAAGCTTTATGGCTGCCTTTTGGATGGGCGTCGATTTGATGCAGGAGATCGTGTGGGGTTTATGGAAGCGAGCGTTTACTATGCGCTGCAGAGTTCCTACGGGACCCAGGTCAGAGAAGTTTTGAAGGAGATGGTGAAATGATTTGGATTTTTTTAGCAACGGCCACATACCTTGGAAATGTTTCAGTGACAGAGGACCTCAAAGCCTTTGACCGTGTGGCGATTATTGAGCGGCTCAAAAAAGCCTATGCGCCAGTCTCGGTCAAATTAGACGGGACGTGGGTTGTCACGACAGCTTCGGGCACTGAGACCTGGACCTACACTCCTCAGGGTTGGAAGTGTCCTCAGTCTACTCTCAATTGCGCGGATTGGTGGCCTGCGAGTTTTAAGTGGTTTGGTGCAGGCAAGTCTTGGCTCAGTGTGGGAGGCCCAAACGGCCGTTCGAGTTTTGATTTTCAGGGTCAGAGTCGGCAGGGCGCGGAGCGATCGACTGCCGCAGTTTCCGAAGAGACCGAAGAAACTGAAACCATTCGATTTGAGGGAAAGCGAAACGCCGTTGAGATTTGGGACTGGTCATTTCCCTTTGATTCCAATGCTAAAGTGGGAATCTCTCTGAGAGATTATCTCATTGAAAGAGTCCAGACGTCGGCACTGGTCGAAAGCCTCGAGTGGGGCAATCGCGCAGGCACCAAAGGGTTGAGCCTCGAGCGCCTTCTTTTGGATAAAAACGGCGAAAAAATCCTTTTGAACCGTAAATAGCCTTCCGGTTTCCGGTATCAGCGACTCGCTGACACTTCTTATTCCCCGGGCCATTGCTGGGATCCTCCTTTGCTTTAGAGACAGGCCAAAGGAGATCGTTCATGAAAAATATGGTTCATACAAAAAATTCAAAATCCAAAGGTCAAACAATGATGGAGTATATCATTCTGGTGGCTCTCTTAGCCGTGGCGTCGATTCCGGTCGTCAAGGTGCTAGGAGACTCGTTTCGATCCAATGTCCTTCAGTCAGCGGATGCCCTGGTAGATGGGACTCTTTATGACGATGATACGTCGACACAGATTACGAATTCGACCAATAAGGTTCGACGATCGATGAACAATTTTCACAACACAGGTCGAGCGGGCAAACCCGAGTAAATCAAAGCTAGATTTGTGAGAGTCATTTCCAAGAATTCAATTCGGGGCCAGTACTTTGTAGAGGTATTGGCCCTGATGACGATGGGTAGTCTCCTTCTCTACTTTTTTTTGTTTTTGAATCGCTCACCTGCGAGCAAGCCCATGGGGGGATTGATTGGAAGCCTTAAGGGCCAAGTCCGGGCCTGTGATCACTTTTATGCCTCTCGAAGGTCCTATCTTCAATACGATGGGAGTAATAGACCCTCTCCTTGCCTTAAACCAGGGGCTTGGGCGAGGGGGGCCCGTTGACGGCTGGGAGAATTGCAGTAAAAGCGGGGCTGTGAAGCCCTTTGGTTTGCCCCACTTTCGATGGTTTTCATCTCCAGAAGCTGAATCTTCTCATTCGAGATCTGAAATGGCGGCGGGGGGAACAGCCCTTATCTATCGCGTTCAGCGAAGTGCAGATTGGTGTGAAGTCCAAAAAATTCTTCTCCCCAAATTTCAAGGCAAAAGAGAATTCGAAGAACTTCAGGTGCGAGAATACGAGATTTTAAAATCTCTCTCTCATCCACTGATTTTGAAAGCGATTCGACTCGAGGAAGCCTCGTGTCCCAAGACGAGGTTTCAGACTCAGATCTTGTCTCTCGAAAGTTTGGAAGCCGTCACCCTTTCGGATTTGGGAATTTTCTTAGAAGGCCTGGCTCCATCCACTCGGCAGATTTGGGCAGATCAGTTTTTGGCTCAACTCCTCTCGGCTGTGCAGTACTTGCAATCGCGTCGAGTGGTGCATGGTGATTTATGTCCCGAAAATATTCTCATCGAAAAAAGTGGATTCATAAAGCTCATTGACTTTGCCACAGCCGACGCTCCCCAGGCGCCCACTCATCACTTTCATGTTCATGGCAAGCCTCTGTTTCGCGCGCCTGAACTCAAGGCCTCCGGTCAAATCAGTGCGGAAGGCGACCTCTATGCTGTAGGGAAGATCTATGAATTCGTCGTCGGCGAGGATTTGGCGTTTCGCCCCGTCAATCAAGCCAGGATTTCTTCGCTGATCGATGAGCGAAGAATTCCTGAAGTTCATTGGGGAAATTGGTTTGCAGGCTTGGCGCCACTTCCAGAAGATTCGTTTTTTGTTCCTAAGTTCAAAAATCGACCCGCGACTCTTTTGATGACAGAAAAATCATCACTTCAAGGAATCTGGCAACAGGCTCGCAGCGTTGTTGCATTAGGACTTTTAGCCTTCTCATTGACCTCTTGGATGCCTCAAATGGGCTGGGTTTCGGTGAGCGCATTACCCATGACAACAAAGTATTCGATCGATGTGTTGGGGGCGTACAATTGGACGGAGCGACCGATTCGATCTAAGAGAGTTCCTGCAGGCAGAGTTCAAGTCTTTTTTAGGCATTCAGGAAGTAAGGATGTTGTGCAACGCGATATCATGGTTCTTCCGGGAGAGCATGTGAAGGTCATTGAAGACTTTCGTGGCAAATCTTGATATTTTTTAGTTCGTGAATCTCGAACTTTCGACAGATGTAAAAGATATTAAGGGGAAGGTTCTCATTCGTGCGAACCAGAATGTCTTAGAGTGGGCAAAGAAGACCCCGTTTTCGGGTGACTATCTGCGAAAAAAATCCAAGTTCAAAGACGATAGCCTTCTCGTCGAAGATCTCAATTCGATTCTCAGGCTTGAGCCCTATCGACTCGCCCTCGATGGATGGGTGACGAATTTTAGAGAGTGGATGGGGGAGATTTGGGGACCCGCGGTGGTCTTTGAAGAAATGCGCTTTCAAAGAATTCGAGATCCTTATTCGCATCAGCATGTTTTGATTATTGCAGTTTTGGGGTGCCGACTCTTAGAGCTTTGGGTCAAAGCTCCGCCCACGGTCAAAAAAACTTTCATGGCTTTTTTACTTCATGATTTGGGCAAAAGCCGAATTGCTCCGACGATTTTGGAAAAATCAGAAACACTGACAGAGCTTGAAAGACGGAGCATCCTCGAGCATCCGCTGGCAAGTTTTGTTCTCAATGCGACTTATTGGGGCGATGCGAATCATATTTGTGCAGAGGTGGGCCTCCATCATATGGAGAATCGCGTGGGGACGGGTTACCCTCAAGGCCTCAAAATCAACTCGCTGGTTTTGGATATTTTGGGGGTTGTGGATCGATTTGCAGCTTTGATTTCCGACCGACCCTTTCGATTTAAAAAATTTAGTGTTCGAGAAGCTTTGGATCTCATGACCAAAGATGCAGCCGAAGGACGCTGTGAGCCAGATGTGGTCAGAGCGCTTGTGGCACTCCTGAGACAGGAAAAAATTAAGGATCTTAAGAAGATTAAACTCGGCACCATTGGCCGTGCCGCCAAAGTTTAACGCAGAGCCCATCTCTATCAAAATTCTCCAGCCCTGACAGGGACTTCGCTAGCGGACTGTGATAAGAGTATCTCATGACTATTCCTACAGAACTTAAAAAACAACTCGATGCCATTAAAAACCGTGTGACTCAAGCCGAAAAAGCGGCCGAAAAACAGATTCACGCTGCCATTAAAGGCACCGAAAAATTCAGAACTCATCAAATGAAGAATGTTCAAAACCTGATCAAAAAAGCTCGCGCCAATAAGCAATCGCAAGAATTTTTGGCGAAGGCCGAGCAGGTTCGATCGGAACTCAGTGAGACAGCGACTGCCGGTCTCGATATGCTTTTGCAAAAAATGAATCTGCCTTCCAAGAAAGAAGTAGATCGATTGAATAAGAGAATTTCTTCTCTTCAAAAGCGACTCGAAGAACTTGAGACGGTGGGTAAGGCAAAGAAGAACTAAACTTCACTGGGTTTAGTTTTCATCTAGTGAGTGACGGATAAGAATTTTTCAGCTTCTTTAGAGTGGTGCCAGCCACTCTAAAAGAAAATTCCGTTTATCTCATTGATGCCAGTGCCTTTGTGTTTCGTGCGTATTATGCACTGGCGCCTCTGTCTTCAAAGGGCAGGCCGAGCCATGCTGTGGCTGGTTTTGCCTCGATGCTTTTTAAAATTCTCAAAGACAAACGGCCCGGGAGCTGTGTTGTTGTTTTTGATTCAAAAAAGCCCTCCTTTCGAAAAGAAATTTACAAAGACTACAAAGCCAATCGTGAAGTTCCGCCTCCCGATTTGAGCGACCAGATTAAAGCTGTCAGGGAGATGTGTGAGCAGGCTCATCTGCCTACGTTGCAGCAGGAGGGTATCGAAGCGGATGATCTCATTGCGAGTTATGTAAAGACGCACAAAAAGCGAGGTCCGATTGTGATTGTGTCTTCGGACAAGGATTTGACCCAGCTCGTCGACAAAAATGTGGTGATGTACGATTCGTTTCGAGAGCGAATCTTGGGGCCCGAAGAGGTCCTTGAAAAATATGGAGTAGCGCCAGAGAAAATGCTCGATTTTCTGAGCCTGACGGGAGATTCGTCGGACAATATTCCTGGTATTAAAGGTGTGGGGCCAAAGACGGCGATTCAGCTTTTGGAAGCAGCTTCCGTTGAGGAAATGCTCAAGAACCCCAAAAAACTCCCCGAAAAATGGCGTGAAAAGATTGAAGCTCAGCGTGATGCGCTTGAATTGAGTCAGCGGCTTGTGCGCCTTAAAGATGATATTGAAATTTCTGACGACGCTCTCAAGACATTTCATGGAACATTTCCACAAAGTCTCAAAAATTTTTTGTTGGATTGGGACTGCACCCGATTGGTGGATCAATATGGAGATCTCATGGAGGGCGGAGCGACCAGAGACGCCGCCTCGACAAGCGCGGTACGCGTGGATTCTTCAAAGCTCTCTCTGGCGACCACAAAAAAGGATTTAGAGTTCATTCGTGAAGAACTTCAAAAGGTGGATGTCTGTGTTTTAGATTTTGAGACGGATTCCTTTTCGAGGCAAACCTCCCGAGCGGTGGGCTATTCGTTGGCTTGGAGTGATGATCAGGCCTGGTATGTGCCACTCAAGCATGCGGGAGCGTCGGTAGACGGCCGAGACCTGTTGGCTCAAATTCTCACGTTTAATAATCTCAAATGGGTGGCCCACAATTGGAAGTTTGATTCCGAAGTCCTCAAGCGCGAAGGCCTGCCGATTCCCACTAATGTGGCGGATACGATGCTCGAAGCTTATTTGCTGCACGCCGATCGGCGGAGTTTTTCGCTCAGCAATTTGGCCCAGGAGTTTGTGGGCGAGGCAAAGGGCGATCTGGAAGGATTGCTGGGAGAGTCGCAAAACTTTGGAGATGTCCCACTTGATCAGGCCAAAGACTATGCCGCTCAAGACGCACGACTCACTCTCAAATTGCATGAGCAGTTTTTTCCAGACATTCAAAAATCCCCAGAGGTCAAATGGCTGTTTCAAGAAGTCGAAGTCCCTTTGAGCCGAATTTTGGGCGGGATGGAACAAGTAGGCATTAAGGTTAATCCAAAGACTTTGACCAAGCTGTCAAAAGAACTGCACGAGCAGCTGAGTCTTGTTGAAAAGAAAATCTATGAACTCGCTGAAGGGGAATTCAATATTAACTCCCCCAAACAGTTGCAGGCCATTTTGTTTGAAAAGTTAAAGCTGACTCCCAAGAAGAAAACAAAAACGGGGTTTTCAACGGATGAGTCCGTTCTGCAGGAATTGGCGCTTGAGCATCCATTGCCCGGGCATTTGGTTGAGTTTCGAGGACTCAGCAAGCTTCTTTCTACTTATGTCGATGTGCTGCCAGGACTCGTCGCTCAGGATGGACGAATTCACACACAGTATCATCAAACTGGAACAGCCACGGGTCGATTGAGTAGTTCGGAGCCGAATTTGCAGAATATTCCGATTCGTTCCGAAGAAGGCAAAAAAATTCGCTCGGCGTTTGTTGCCGAAGAGGGCTTTGAACTGATGAGTGCGGATTATTCGCAAGTCGAGCTGAGGCTCTTTGCGCATATGTCTGGAGATCAAAAACTCATCGGAGCATTTAAAGCAGGTCGAGATATTCATGCGGAAACAGCCAAAATTATTTTTGGATCGAGTGATTCTGAATTTCGATCGCGAGCCAAGGCGATTAATTTTGGAATCATCTATGGAATTTCGGCCTTTGGGCTTTCTCAGCAGCTCAAAATCTCCCGAGGAGAGGCCGCTAAGTTCATTGAGTCTTATTTCGAGCAGTTTCCTGGGATCAAAACATTCATGGAAGATCTCGTGAAGCGAGCACAAAAGGATTTGCAAACGGTGAGTCTGTTTGGTCGACGCAGACCTCTTCCCGACATTCATAGTAAGAATCCCACCCTGAGAGCCTTTGCTGAGCGTGTGGCCATCAATGCCCCCGTTCAAGGGACAGCCGCCGACATTATGAAATCAGCCATGGTGCGAATCCAGGCGCGACTTCACAAAACGGGATGTAAGAGCCGTCTTCTTTTGCAGGTGCACGACGAATTGGTGCTCGAAGTCGCCAGCGCAGAAAAAGAGAATGTTCAAGCGTTAGTCGTCGAGGAGATGCAAGATCTCTCCAGTACGCCCGTGGGAAATCTCAGCGTGCCGCTCATTGTTGATTCTGGTTTTGGATCCAACTGGGCCGAGCTCTAAGAGCTGACCGGATTCCTCGAGTCGAGAGCGGGTTAAGGCCTGAAAATGATTCGGTTTATTGTTTAAAGCGTTTTGGTCCTGTGGGAGGATTGCGTCGGCATCTGAGGGCACAAGCCGTGCGTACTGCTGATCAAAACTGCTTCGAATGGCTATCGTACAAAGGGGGCAGGTAAGGGGAGACACTCTGCCATAACTTGCAAGATAACTTCATTCCGAGATTCTCAAAAAATTCGTATAAAAAAGTATTGCAAAGTCTCCGTAAAAAGGTGATTTCTCTTTAACACCAGTCGGAAGGACTCTAGCGGTCCAAACGATTGATATCCCTTCGAAAACACTTTTTGGTTTTTTGAAGTTTTAAGAGTTCTTTGAAAGTTAAATAGCAACTTGTACGTTTTGTTTTTTAACAAAACGACCCGGATTTCGAGGCATCGAAATCCGGATATAGTACATTCAGTATTCGTTTTAATTTTTTTGATGAGACGACCGCCCGCTGATTCTTTAGCTCTATGTGAAGCTTGCTTCACTTATCTGAAGTCTCGGGTTGGTAAGCAGAATCATCAACGCTGTTCGAAAGAATGGCGTGACCCACGATTTAAAGTGGAGAGTTTGATTCTGGCTCAGAACGAACGCTGGCGGCGTGCCTAACACATGCAAGTCGAACGAGAAAGTTCTTCGGAATGAGTACAGTGGCGCACGGGTGAGTAATACGTGGATAATCTGCCTTAGAGTTTGGGATAACCCTGCGAAAGCAGGGCTAATACCGGAGAGACCACAGGGACATGAGTCCTAGGGGTTAAAGTTGAGGACCGTAAGGCTTAACGCTCTTTGAGGAGTCCACGCACTATCAGCTAGTTGGTAAGGTAACGGCTTACCAAGGCTATGACGGTTAGCTGGTCTGAGAGGATGATCAGCCACACTGGAACTGAGACACGGTCCAGACTCCTACGGGAGGCAGCAGTGGGGAATTTTGGACAATGGGCGAAAGCCTGATCCAGCGACGCCGCGTGAGTGATGAAGGCCTTCGGGTTGTAAAGCTCTGTCGGTTGGGAAAAATGGCTCCCTAAATAACACGTAGGGAGAGTGATGTTGTACCAGCAAAGGAAGAGGCGGCTAACTCTGTGCCAGCAGCCGCGGTAATACAGAGGCCTCAAGCGTTGTTCGGAATTACTGGGCGTAAAGGGAATGTAGGTGGTGATGAAAGTCAGATGTGAAAGCCCTGGGCTCAACCTGGGAACTGCATTTGATACTGCATCGCTCGAGCGTGAGAGAGGAAAGTGGAATTCCTGGTGTAGGAGTGAAATCCGTAGATATCAGGAGGAATACCAATGGCGAAGGCAACTTTCTGGCTCATTGCTGACACTGAGATTCGAAAGCATGGGTAGCAAACAGGATTAGATACCCTGGTAGTCCATGCTGTAAACGATGGGTGCTTGTCGTTGTGAGTGTAAACCCTCGCAGTGACGAAGCTAACGCGTTAAGCACCCCGCCTGGGGAGTACGGTCGCAAGATTAAAACTCAAAGAAATTGACGGGGACCCGCACAAGCAGTGGAGTATGTGGTTTAATTCGACGCAACGCGAAGAACCTTATCCTGGTCTTGACATGCCCTGACAACCGGTGAAAGCCGGCTTTCCCGCAAGGGACAGGGACACAGGTGCTGCAT
>JACCDG010792644.1_pt1 | contig 29311 bp, 28 predicted proteins | sample 7442471 | NCBI WGS metagenome assembly JACCDG01 (sample SAMN15323444, study PRJNA562643) | freshwater metagenome | isolation source: river surface water | place: USA:Blue River Watershed | collected 2017-08-17 | reverse complement strand
GGGCTAAAAGCGGGGTCTAATTGCCCACCATTCTTTGATTGCGAAACAGTAGTCCCTGAATCTTGCGTAGAAACTTGTTCTGTATCTTCTTTTTTTTTTGGAAGTAGCAAAGGAATATCACTCTCCTTTTTTCTCTTAGGGATGATTAACGGAACGTCTATTACTTCGTCTTGTTCGTCTGTCATTCTGCTAAAACTGATTTGTATGCTTCTCTTATTTCTTCATCTGTATAATCTTTCAACTCATTTGGATAAGCTGCCTTTATTTCTGCTAATGTGTATTTCTTTTGTCCTGATTGTGTACCTGTTTTTTTGCCTTTCATTTGTTCAAACAAGTCAAGCGACTTCTGTACTAATTCTGCTGTGTTTTGTGAACTGCCGTATTGCTGATTAACATAAGGTGTTATCAACTGTGTCTTTACATCAGTAATAGGTATTAAGTCTTTAACGGCTATGCTTCCTGTCTTTGTTTGTGTGTCTGCTGTCTTGGCGTAAATCTTTCCACCGATATTTACTAACCCTGTTATCGCTGTTGTTACAGGTGTTCCATCTGCCAACTTTATGTTTATCGGGGTGTTGTCAAAGGCATGACTTACTGAATATGGTTTGCCATTTACTGTCGTTTTATCGGTAACGCTATAAGCACCTGAATTGGTGTCTAAAATGTTAAATGCGTTCTCTGCTATGTACCTTACTCCATCATTTGAATTTCCTGATGATTGTGGTGCGTAGTTTACCCTCTCAAATGCCTTTTTAACTTTAGGGTCTAACTTCATTAACTTCAACCTCGTTTCTCTGAAAACATCATAAGGTGTTTCAATTCCTTTTTCTTTTTTCTGTTCCTCTGACAGTTTACTAAATGTTTCCTCTGCTGTTCTCCTTTTCCTCCAACTACTTTTGTACATAGCATCTAATCCGTTCTCCACTACCTTTGTGTCAATAGGTGTTGTTGTTGTTTGCTCTGTGAATCCATAACCTGCATTGGTCATAGACAATTCGGGATTGCCTTCAACAAGGAACTTCTCTAAGATGGCTGCATCAGCAATAGGATTATCTTCAATAGGTAATCTAAACCCACCCATATTCCTTTCCCCTACCTTTGATGCCATATAATCTTTTAATATCTTTTCATTTTCGGGTGTGGCATATTCAGGATTATCAACCATCAGTTTGTTATAGGCGTTATGCTCTGCCCTGTTAAGTTTTGATAGGTTGATTAAGTGGTCTAACTTTTTTGCCCTCTCAACATACAATGGATACCATTCACTATTGTTAGGGTCAACTGCCTCTGGATTGTTGTCAACAAATTCCATCAACTCTTTTTGCCTGTTAAGCAATGGCTCAAAGTCCTGTTCGGCAACTTCACTCAAATTAAAATCAATCGCATCTAACTTTCTTTTTATTTCGTCTTGCTTTTCTTTGTATGCCTGTTGTCCTTCACTAAATCTTTTTTCACTTAATGCCAAATAGGTATTTAGTACCTGATTGTTTTCAGGTAACACCGCCGTATTTGCTTCCTGCTGACCGAATGCAGGTAAAAAGGTGATTCCGTTAGCCATTGAGTATGTCGCCTAATCCCATTAAGTTACTTGCTGTTCCTGCTGCGCCTCCGTACATATTCTGCGCCCCTGCATTGGTTTGTTGTGTCGCCCTGTTCCATTTAAGTTGGAAAGGTAGGTTTTCGTTGTAATCCCATGCCCTTAACTTTTCATCACGTAAGTCTTTGTTGGCATTAAAGGATATTTCCTGATTCTTTAGTTTCTGTTGTGCATCCTGTGATAAGAAATTCATGAAGGCATCATTAGCACCACCAAAGGCATTGTTCACAAATTCAAGCCCTTGTCCTGTCTGTAACCCTGCCTGAATAGTTGAACCTAACCCTCTTTCTATCATGTTGCCGTAGTAGTTCTTTGTGGCATCCCCAAACCCTTGTGAGGCTGTCTGTGCTGCCATGTTTGCGTTATCCTGAATACCGCTATCTACCATGTACTGTGGCATGTTCCCCTCTAACTGATTGAGGTCTTTGTTGCCTCCAATCATCTGTCCTACACCATAAATGGTTTTGAACAAATCTGTTGCTGTTCCTATTGCTCCTCCGATTAAATCAAATGGTGATGCTCCCATAATTTATTTCCCTACGACTGCTACCGCAGAAGTTTCAAAATTAACAATAATATCGCTTAATTCATTGTATAAAGGTTGTATATCTTCATCGGTATCTCTTACCAATGTAACTTTTACCCATGTACCCCTTAATGGCTGTCCTGAAAATATATCGCTGCCTGTGGAAGTGTTACGGAAAAACACTCCATAATAGAACCCTTCCCTGAAAACAAATGCCGCTATTGGAATAGTGCTTGTCTGAAAATCACTTGTCGCAACGGCATACGCCTCGTACTTTGTTCCGCTATTGGTACTTGTTTTGTTTTTTGAATTGTAGCCTATGGTCATCCACCTTTTCTCTGTGACAGGTGAAAGTCCATTGAATACAGGTGTTATCACTTGGTCTGTTTGTGTGCCGTAGAACTCATTGTAATCCGTTGTGGTGTAAAGATTATGGAAGTACGGCAACCCTTTTTTGAATGTCACCATGCTAATCCCTTCAAGTTGTGCATCAATGAAACCGTAGTATTCAGGTGTGAATGAGTACCATCCGTTAGCACCACCACCTATCATTGAATAGCCTATTGTTTCGTTTCTCTCAATCTCAATATCGTATTCGTTGTTTATGTAGTAGTAGGTATCTGTTGTTACTACGGCAAAGCTGTCACCGTTGATTATTACCGTACCATAAACACTTCCCGAACTTGACTGTGTATCAATTACGGTATTGTTTTCTATTACTGAAAATTCGTCTATGTTGTTTGCAAGGTCTTCTAATGCCGTTACTATATCATCAATATCTGATATATCGTATGTGCCTGATTCAGTTACCCCATCTATCACTATCGAAACAGTTAAATCATCACCTGTGTCAAATCCGCTTGCAAAGTTCCACCTGTAAATGCCTTTGTTGTTCATGTTGAAAAATGTAGGCAAATACATTTTATTCTTTGGGTCATATCCTGCGGGAACGGTGAAAAAGTCAAAGTTGCATACATAACTTGCCTCAAATATCGAAGCACCCGAACTATTTACAACCACTAAATCACCATAAACACTATCTGCATCAACTATTTCTATGCTATCACCATTGACAGTAAATGTCCCTAACGCTGCTGCAAGTATAAGTGCTGCAAGTCCTGTCGGTGTAGTAATCTCAACACCTACCACCATTGTTTCCCACACACCATCAACAAACATTCTTACCGTTGACGTAGTGGCAATAGTAGGCATACCGTCTAAGTCGTATGAGCATGTTTGTGTGGTATGCTCATTCTGATTGTACTTATAGATATATTTCAGCTTTCTTGATATGTAGCTTTTGATGCTTCCCTCACTTGAAATATCTTTGATGCTATTCCAATCACATTCACACAATGCACCACGTTTTGTATCTGTCCACCACATACGTCCATTATCTTCCTGAAAACTCTCTGAATTTTGACAACCGAAATCACCGTTTAAGGCAATAGGATTAGAAATGAATGTATTGGTTGCTACTAACTGTTCACTGCCATCAGCAAGGGTAACAAGTTGTTTTGCAAGTACCGATTTGAAACAATTATCTTCCTGTAATATTAAAAGGTTATAGAAATTATCAAACAGTTGTACTATGTTTCCATAAGCCCTGTTGAAGTCTTTTACGTTAGCCTCTGCATTCATGGATAATCCATTTACAAAGGTGTTTGGAAGATAGGCAAAACTCCATCTTAACCTTGCAGGATACCACAACTGTCTTGCACTTACATTGATAACATTGATACGTCCAATATCTTCACCGTTTGAAGGGACAATTTTTGTTGTGTATATTGAATGATGCTCGAATGGTATTGTTCCTGTGGCATTAACGGAAGTATCAACGTAAGGGCTATTCCAAAATATCGGGAATGTATCAAAGGTGCTTAGTGTCGTTGTCAGTTCGCTTACCTTGTTGTTGCTCTTTACACCTGTCATCTCTATGAAGTTGCTTACCTCATAATACAGTTCTACCTGATCTTTTTTTGCAGGTGTATAAATTTCAACCCATGCACCATCAGCAAGTGAAGCAAGTGCGGGATTGTACTCACAAAGGAATGTTACACTTGTTTCTGTTGGGTCTGTGGCAAGTGGTTCATCTATTAATCCGTATGTTGCTATGTTGTACCATGTGCCTTCACCGTTACGAATAAACTGAATCCTATCTCCTTGTGTGAAGGTGTAGGTGGTAGTGGTGTTTTCGTAGTTGTCGGTGTTATACGAAATCAGCTTTGATAAGGTGAACCGTATGTTTTTTATTACGTCCGTTGCAGGGTCGCCCGAAGTACCATCATACTGCAAAAATCCACCTGTGGCGGTGTTGGAATCAAAGGTTATGCTTGCCTGAATATATCCTGTGCCGAAGGTTCGGTCAATGACTAAGTTCTTTGTACGCAACACTTTTATGTACTTAACCCAATCGGGAAGTACCATGTCATTCCATGTTATCTCAATTTCATTTGTCTGAAATTGGTTGTTTTCCTGAATGGCATCTATGGTTATGTTACCGTCTGCAAGTGGTTGAACAAAGGTCTGTCTTAGTGCTGCATCATATCCTGCAATAGCAAATTTATATACACCACCTTGTTTTAATAGGTTGAAAGCACCCGCATAGTTTGGGCAAGTATGTCTGCTTGTAACGGTGCTGAAAGTGTTACATGCGTCTGATACTTCGTTGTTAAATGTTATTGTTCCGTTACCCGCCTGTGAACCACTTGTTTTCGTTACCTCGAAGTTTCCTGTTCCACAATCAAGTGCATCTGATATGTTTGTGTATGTACCCTCGAAGATTGTTCCGTTGTCTATCGAACCTACACCCGCCCAACTAAGATACACTAAGTCGCCGTAGCTAATATCAGTTATCACCGTCTGAAAAACGTAGGGGTCTGCTGATACGCCACTTATCACTTCTGTATCTACTACGCTGTCAATGCCTGTCTGATAGTCAATAACATGAACTGTAATTGTTAATGTCGCTGCTGTTATCGTCCATGCAATAGAGGCATCAATAGTAAGTGTCAAAGGTGCAAACAATGTATAATTCACATCAACATCAGGCAATGCTAATTGGTCTGCATCGAAGTTATCAAAGCCCTCTAAGATATTGCCGTCAACCAAAACATTCTGTTCGGTATAACTTTGTGCAAAGGATTTTAAAGGAACTAATGAGTATGGTCTGTTGGTATCTGCCTGATCTAATATTCCGTATTGTTCGTTATTGAAAAACTTGTATATAAATATGTTCGTTACATTATCATAGGCATAAGTGGTATTGCTAATGATAAGGTCATACGAAATAGTTATTGCACTTTTCCAATCATCGGTATTTGATAGCCTTACCCCTATTTCTACAAATGTAACAAGTGAACTTCCTGCGTCAAGAGAAAGTTCTACAAAGTTCTTTTCAGGAATAACGGTATAGTAAAATGAAGATATTGCACTCCATGTTGACCTTTCTCCATCCTGATAGTAGTACCTGTAACGAAACTGAAATTGTTTCTCTGCTACGTAATTATATAAATATGCCGTATCAGGATTAGCAAGTGTATTGGTTAGTAGTACGTCAAGTGGTGGGTACTTCACACGAAGGAAATACTCATCTGTGGTACGAAGAAAATCAAGTCCTGTATAACCACCTGCAAGTGCTACGTCAACATTTATTTTCTTTGGCTCACTATTTCCATCCGTCCAATACAGTAACCTTTGAAGATTTTGAACATTGACGGCATTACTCACATCAGCAATGACAATATCAATACCCGTTATCAGCTTTCTTGGTGAAAATTTAAGTAGTGAACTTTGTAATATCTTTTGTACGGTATCATCATTACCGTTATAAACCCAAATAGTATGATTTCCTGCACTATTATAGTTGAACCAATAAAACTGATTAAGCCTTCTGTCGTATCTTGAACCTACACAAATATTTGTTCCTGCGGGCATGTGTCCACCGAAGTCAACCGATACATTAGAAACACATGGTGTAAGTAATCCTACGTTATGGTCTTGTCCTGAATTTCCTACGCCTGTATTGTAGTTGGTGATGACGTTTTTCAAATAGGCGGCATATTCGGAAGGCATAAGTTCATTAGCCAAATCCGTATTCACCCTTAACGGTCTTACAACCTGTTTGCCTCTTTGCGCCATCACTTAATCTGGTTCAAAAAATCTATTATGTTAGAACGTGCTTTGTCAACACATTTTTTACAATCCGATCTTTGAACAGGCTTATTTATGTATTCATTATGAATGGTAGTTAAGCGGTCTGCAAGTTCTCCTTTTAAATCAGCGATATTTACTAATACCTTTACCTCGTTTAATACTTCAATCGGTATTCCCTTCCTTAACAAAGTCATTTCACTATGCTACATTTTCCTCTTCAAAGATAACCCTCATTTGAGGTGTAATAGTAACTTCTTCCACATATTTAGCTATCCACTCTGCCCTTCTTGACTTTTTGGGTGTTATCCCTTTGCAATTCATTCTTCTGTAATAAGAACTTGTCGCCAAAATCTTATTATAGCTAACATTATTCTTGTCACAAAAACTTTTTAGATCATCAGTAAAATAAATATCTCCATTCTTACAAAAAAGAAAATAGCTTTTTAGTTTATTTTTACGCATTTTCTCGCTAATTATTGGATTAGCCCTCCATTCAGCCGCCAATTTTTTCATCCTATCCGAAGCCTCTCTCCTCTGTTCTGGCGTTCTGTTTTTCATCATTTCCTTGCTTGCCTCACTATGCCTCCTCCTTGTTTCATGATTATTATGTGCCTTCTTAAGATTCTCTTTTGCTTGTGCTGATAATTTTATACCCAAACTCGTATTAGCTAATATTTTACAATTATATCCAATTTCATTATTGCAACAATTAGTACTATCAATCCAAAACTGCTCCCTTTCTATCAATATACTAACATCGCATATTTCAATTACTTCAAATTTAAAACTGTCTATTCCATAAATCTTTACTGCTGACCTCAAATGAGGATTGTCATGTGTCCCCACCTTTAATCTTCTTTTATGCCTAGCGTTTCTTTCATAAAGGTTGTTACTACTTCCAATATAAATTTTGCCGTTAATCAAATTGGTTATTTTATAAACCCCAGCAACGTACCAATATTTACTTCTATCTATTATTTCCATTATGGTCTTGGTGACATTCGTATGTTATTCATTATATCTGCGAACCTTGCGGGGTTCATCCTCTCATGCAACTTTTTCTTTTCGTTGTAGTATGCTCTTTGGTATGCTCGTTTATCGTAACCTGAAATATTTGTTTTATGGAAAGTGTATTTGTGAACCATGTATGCTGCAAGTGCTTCCCTTGCAAGTATCGGCACTAAGTATTCACCACCACTCACTTCATTTGCTGAATAGTATTGCAGGTAAACCGTATCAAAAGGATAGTGATTGTCAAATTGTATTACGCCTAATTCTGTGTTGATATTGAAATAACAAAACCATGAAAGAGGTTGTTTGAAAGTCTGTTGCCAATCAAGCCCATGCAAATCCCTTTGTATAAACTCATTGAATAGCGTACTCCATTGTTGGATAGTATTTACTACTTCGTTGTTTAGCGTTGGGCATCCACATTCAGCCGTTTCTGTTTCACAAACAACGGTATCATAACAAACTGTTTCTACTGTTGGTGTAGGTACGGCACATGAACTTTGAACGAAGTCTATTGAAGTAATGGTGTTAGCACTATTTGTAAATGTTGCGCTATCCCATACATCAGAACTCAATGCCTTAGTGTACACTATTGAATTAACACCACTTGACGTAAGTGAAAATCCGTTAGCCGTCATGATACTTGTAAGTTCGGTGCTATCTGTTACGTCACCTATTGTTAGTGTCTGATTGTTTTTTGTAAAAAAGAAATTGGTGTATGGCTGATTGTCTAAAACAGATAATGTACGTGGGAAGGTTATCACATAAGTACAAGTTTCCTGTGGGTTGGTTACTACAGGTTCACAAATACGTGCTGCTATGTTGCCGTCATCATTGGTGCATATCGTTGTTGTCTTTTCGTAATCAGTACCGCCTATTGTTATTGTTTCGGTTGTGGTGGTTGCGTTGCTTATTGCTGCACAAAGCGGGTCTGTGCATCCACAACTACAATGAGGTACAGGGTCGCATCCTTCCTCTGCTATCGGAGTAAAGACAATGTTTTTATCCTCCACTAAATCCTGAATCTCATTACCCTGATTGATAACACCAACTCTTAGCCATTGCACGAAGTCATCAGGAAGTAATGCCGTTTTAGTGCTTGTATTGACAGGTAAATATTTTTGTTTGTACCGCTTCAACACATCATATCCTAATTCTTCATATCCATTGATACACCATACTTTGAATCGGTTGTAAAGATGATTTCCTTCTTCGTTTATATTAATAAGAGCAAGTTTGATGCAATCATCAATCGTTACAAACTGCGAAGGTTTTTTGTTATCAGCCCACATTTGTTTCTACCTTGTTTGGGTTATTGTTTGTGAGTTTATCAAGCTGTACAAGTTGTTTCGGTTTCAAAAACTTATTCAACACCAACTCACTTATCTCATGTGCTACTTCATCAGGTATGAAATCTGAATTTAGTGGTATGTATGACATAAACACAAATTCTATATCAGGGTCAAACCTTACGTATGTTACATTGGTTGAATCAAAGAAATAGCTGATAGTCTTATCCTGTGGTAGTGTAGAAAATAGCCATTGTTCACCTATGGTCATCGGCATGAAAGGACTTGTGAAATCCTGTATCGGGCAAATAAGGTACAACCCTCTACCCTTTGGCAAATCTCCAAACACCTGTGTTGGAAGCACTGAATAATACGCTTTTGTTGTTGCGTTTTGAAGTACAGGAACGCTATCGAAATTTTCAAGCCATGACTGATTGATAACTCTTTCACCTTCCACCCTTGCGCTGTTCCAATAGTCTATCTTTATCTTATATGCCCTTGCTGATTGAACGGCATCCTCGAAGTCGGCAAGTTCAAGCCCGCTTTCATCGGCGGGGTCACCACCTGAATAAATCCTGAAAATATCTTCTGCTAACTGTGTAGCCTTCATGCCTGTTGTTGTTTAATCATCTGTGCTCCTTGTACTAACTGTTCTTCCCTTACTGAAATTCCGAAGTATGAACATATCGTAGCAACAAGTTCATTGGTCATCATCCAATCCCATTCAAAATTTGTACTTGTAGCTGAATTGTACTGTTCAAGTCCATTTGCTGCTGTGGTATATCCCCAAACAACGGTATCGGGCTGTCTTAGGTATTCAAAGAACGCTGCGCTTGTGTCTATCGGATAAAACTGCACGTAGTCATCATAGAATACGGCAATCGGTCTTTTGTTGGTTGGTAGTACCACATTTGAGGTAAGCCTTGCACCTAACTTGTTGTTGTCAATGGTCTTTACCTGTATCTGTGGTATTTTGTAGTAGTTGATTGGGTCTTGTTCTGTGGCTACGGCTGCTGCTGCCTTCATCGCATCCATATCATAGGCACGTATGGCAACTTTATCTACGTAGTCTGTGGGATATTCCATGTGACCATATTCATCAACGGCAAGTGTGCTTTTTTTGATGAACGGCTTAATCTTATCTGTTACTCTTTGTGTGTCCTGATAGATGGCTGCATACTTACCAAACAACTCTACGTTTGCCATGTTAGCAAAGGTATTGAATTGCGTAGGGTCAAGATAGCCGGTAGAAATGTCCTTGAAGGCTACCTGTTGTACATAAGTAAAAATGGTATTTACGTTGAGAGCCATTCATCAAATTACGTTTGTAAACGGAAATATTTAATTGTAAGCCCTGCATTGGTCATTGTTATTGCAGTAGCACTATCAACGGTGAACCTTGTACTTACCGTAAGTGCCGAAGTGAAGTCAACAGCAAGTGTAGTAGGTATGATGAAAACAGATGAAGGTGTTGATGCAGGGAATACCGTTACTGTAGGTGAAGCATATACAATATAGTCAGCCGTCACACTTGAAGATGCTGCGCTAACCCTATTGATGATGAACTGAACTTTTACTCCAAGTATTCCACTAAGCATTGAGTATGTCCAAACTGAAACACCATTTAACTGTATTGCAACGGTAGGTGAATCAGCAACGGAAGCGGATGAATAGAAGAATGTGTCAATGACAACCTGATCTCCATTGTTTTCTATTTCACCTGCTGCTATTTCGTATGAATTAAATTGCCCAATGTTGGTAAGGGGGTATGCTGTTTGGTCATTGAACAGTACTATGTTTCCGAGTGCTGTTTTCAGTTCTGCGAGGTCAAATTCAATAGTGAATGTTGTGGTATCACCTACCGTATCATCTGTTACTGTTAGGTAAGCGGCTGAACCTGCGCCAATCTCTACTACATAGGTAATATCACTTATTCCAAAGGTTGTTGTGTTACCTACTGTTGTTGAATTGACTGTTATATCTCCACCATCTGATTGTACTACTATGTTTTGACCAAGTGCTACGTTGACACCCTGATCTACATTAGTGATACCGCAACCACATTGACAGCTAACACCGCTAATGGTTTCAATTTGAGTAAGTATTGTATCGAGGTCATTACCACATGATATTGCCACTTGTGCAAGTCCTATGAGTAATGATAGTTGTGTCCATTTTGAATAAAGTTCACGTTCTGTATTTGAACCTGTACCTTTTACCGCTTTCCATGCTATATAAACGCTATCTACGGCGCAATACACATCACAAAGGTTGATATTGCATTGTGCTTTCTTTGTCGCCCCTGTCAGCTTAAAATGTACGGTAACGGTAACGCTGTCACCTACTGTAAAGGTCGCTTCATCATCTATTGTTATAGCGTATGAACCGTTTACTATCGGGGTAATCTGAAACTGTGGGATATTTCTGTCATCGGCAATGACAACACCTAATGGATTAACACAAGTGATGCCGTAAGTCTTTGAACTTGCTGTGAGAACCGTTGAATTAACGGTAAGTACAAAACTTGTTTGATCTGCAACAATGATAAGGTTGTCAATGCAACGAACCGTCCATCCTAATGTTACTGTGCCATTAGCCCCTGATGCCGTAGCATCCTGATAAGGCAAGCAAAGGTTGGTTGTTTTGGTAAGTGTATAGACGCTATCATCTGCATCTGTAAATGTTCCTGTGACGGTATAAGTACCTACTACAATAGTATTCCCTAACAGTCCCATGTTCTTTACTAAGGCAACAGGGGCAGAAGGGGTGATAGTACCACTTGAAGTAATCAGCGTAGGTGTTGTGATAACAAAGGCTATCGGGTCAACACTTGCAGCACCACCACCCACATAAGACGAAGTATCATTTATTGTTACCTGCCTTGTTGAGTAGTCATAGCTAACGCTATAATCAAAATAGTTAGTAGTAGCACTATTGATAGGAACAGCAGCCATCGAAGGAAAGTTTTAAAAGAGAGGGCAGTTTATTACCCTCTCTTGTTTTGATGAATATATTAACAAACTATGGCTCTTAACCTCCGTAAGTGTAACTGTTTGCAGCACTAAGTGCAGTCAACACGTTCACATCTGTTCCTGTTGATAACGCTGTATTAAAAGAAGCACTGTTACAGGAGATAACGTACCGCACCATCTGATTGAACTTTCCTTTGTAGAAAAACTGCGTTCCGTTCTTTGCACTTGATGTATGTGCATTGGGGTCTTGCGTAAACGAATTAACATAAGAAGGAGAACCGACACCGCTTGTTCCTGCGTTGCCTTCAAACCATCCATGCTGAATGTTCGTCATTAAATCTACATTGAAATCATCAGAGGGCAATACTGAATTTGCGCCATAATATTGTGCATCTCTTAAGAGGATGCCCGCCTTTATTCTTAAACTCATTGTCGTTGGAATTTAGAGTTTGAATTAAATTTTAGATAAGATTTTATGCGGCTTTTTCAGCCAACTTTTTTTCATGCCTGTCAATCAGCTTCCTTAGAGTTGCGAGGTCGCCCTGTCCTTCATCCTCACCTAACCATTTTACAAAAGATTTAAACGCTATCTCTGGTTTCTGTTTTCCTGAAAAACCTTTGATATTTTCTTCTGCATTAGGGTATCGGTAAGCCCATCCTGTAAATTCAATGATGCCGTATTCCATGCACTTATGAACTATAAGGTCTATCTCTGCTTTGTCCTCTGATATGATGCCAATGATTAGTTCTGGGTCTGATTCTGCCTTGTTACGCATGGAAAGCAGCAACTGATCTTCTGTCATATTGGTATCAAGATGCAAGGACATTGCTACGTCTATCAACTTTCGGGTGTTACCTTCAAGTGAAGCAACCAATGACCTTGCCCTATCAACCAATTTGTATTTGCTGTATTCCTTTTTGGCTTTCTCCTTCACATCATTGTAATAAAAGAGGACTGTTTTCTTAGGGTCACGATTGGGGTTTGAACCGTTGAAGTTGCACTTTTGAAGGTACTCAACAAGGTTCGGTTTCATTTCACCGTCAACCGTAATTTTGCCTCTCTCTAAGATGATAACATCGCTGCGGCTTTTATGCTCTTCCCCTGTTAGCCCAAAACCATACTTTAGCGATACACCTGACTTTATCTGATCTTCGACATAGATTGAGTTGTGTTCTGCCATGTAACGGATTTTTTTCATTATCCGCTTTCCTGTCTCATCTTTTTCAAAGATGGTATCTGTCACAGGAATGAACTCAATGTTGTCAATGATCTTTTTTGTCGGGTCACGCTGTAGTGAGTACGGACTTGTTTCGGGGTTGATTGCCGTATCGAAAATCATCGTTGATGCTGTCATAAATAATCTATTTTTTGGTTAAAATTGTTTAGTTCGTGCGCTGAATGTAGAACAACTGCTTTGCAGCATTTACTTCCACACCGTAAGCATCTGCGAAACAGAACTGAACTACTCTTTGGTCTGTAGGACGGAACTCTTTTTGACCAGAGAACCAACCCATACCGTCAACAACCCAATGGTCGTAGCCGTAGTCAAATCCATTTCCTTCAAGTGTTGCAACCTGAATGTAGTCGTTGTTTCCACCACCTACACCTGTTGCTTTACCTGCGGGAAGTACGATTGCTGAACCAATGTAGTCAGAACCACTTGTGGAGAATGCAGCACCCAAGAAGTCAGGGCGGTTGAAAATCTCCATGCGGTGCATGTGGAAGGTACGTCCGAAGGCTCTGAACGAATCAAAACCGAAACTCAACGCATCTTCTTTTCCACCACCACCAAATGCTCCGTAAGTGATAGCACCGTTAGGGAAGAAATCTTTGATGGCAAGTTGTTGGTCATTTGACAGTTCGATACCGTTCCAAACGAGGTATTCGTCAACGGAGTTGTTTTTCTCCATAACGATAGTCATGTCCTCGTAATCGGCAATCTGCCATCCTGCGGCTTTGGAATAGTTTTTAATGTTACCCCATGCTTTGATAGCAGGGATTACACCTGTAGTACCCAAACCGTAAACGGAACTTACTGCGCTGTTTGTTACCGCTTGTCCTGTGATGCAATAGACCTCTTTGTTGTTGGTCATTTCGAGCATCACACGATCAATTTCCGCTTTGCTCCAAACCTTTTCAGGTTCGCCTGTGTACGGATTTTGATAGTCAAAGAACGTAACGTCCTGTGAGAACTGTGCAAGGGATTGACCTGTAAAGTTCATATCTCTGCGGAACTCCTGTAGGTAGTTAGTGAATGTTACACCATCACCCCAAAGAGAGTTTTTAGAAGCAGAAGAACCTTCAAGTACTGCCACTTGTTTGTTGATAAACAGCGTTTGTCCTGCTGCGAAGTTTACCGCTACCGTTGAAAGGTCAGGTGTAACGGTCATTACGTGAGCATACGCAACGGCGGTATTCACTGCTGAAATGGTGTATGTGTTGACACCGTCAAACAGTTTATATCCGGGCTGTGTAGGGTCGTAAGCACCTGCATTGAGGTATGAATCAGCACTTGTGATAGTTACTGAAACGGCTGCTCCTGCTGCGCCTGATGCTGCGCCTACCTGAATAGGAAGCTGCAACCTGTCATTCTCATTGTGCAAGAAAGACATTGCGGGCTTAGGGACACGCTTAGAGTTCATCTGCATCCACCCTGTGAGGGTATTTTTTCCGTATGCAGAGAAAGCTGCTCTGTTCCATGCTGCGTGAACCTGTGTAGGATGCACCAAAGCATAGTAAATCGAATTAACAATCGTAAGATTGTCGGCTACTTGGTTTGCCATTGTATTTTAAGTTGTGATTACTTTTAAGAGAAAAATAGATAATCAGAAACCCTTTAGTTTCTTAGCGAAGCGATCAGCGATTTGCTCAATAGTTTCTATTGGCTTTTTCACTGCATCGGGGCGTAATGTTTCTAAGGGTTGGGTTACGGCATTAGCAAAGGGCTTTAGCGTTTCATGCTTTGTTTGTTCAGCCTTATTGCTTGCATAGATGCCTATGATATTGTTTCGTGCTACTCCCCACACTACATTTTCAAGGGTTGCGGCAAAATTAAAATTCTCATTTGTTTTGCCTTTGTCCTTTAAATAAATCTGTGTTGAGATATAAGCCTTACTAAATTCATCGGCTATTTTCTCCTTCGTCTTTTCATCAATGGCATAGTCAATAGAATCCTCCCCTATTGACAGTTTGATTGTGGAAGGTATTTGGGATGCGTAGTCGGATGCTTCCTTTTGTACTTTGGAAACAAAATTTTGTGTTTCGGTGTGTGTGGCATATTCCTTTTTGATGCTCTCAATAGGCTGCCATGATTGCTTGATTATGTTTTCTGCTTCGAATTGTAGTTCATCTTCGTCATAGGCTATCATCTTTTTCGGGTCGCCTAAGTCGTCAAACTCTTTGCTTTCTACTTCCTCTCCATACTTACGGTCAAATTTTGCTTGTATCTGTTCGTCCGTAATCTTTGGATTTTTCTCTTTTAGCGTTTCAGAAAACTTCTTAAACACCAATTCTTTAGGCGGGATGCCTTGCAGTTGAACGGCTTTATTGTAATCTTCAAGTTTTAACTTTTGATTACGAACACCGAAGTCAAGGGCTTCACTTAGTTCCTGTTCCTTTGATTTCTTTGGCTCTTTTACTTCCGTAGGGGTAGTAAACTTTTTCTTTAGTTCATCAACTGAACCAATGTTAAGTTCTTTTAAGAGTGCCTGTAAATCAGAATTGGACTGTGGTGTATCTGCTGATGCAGTAGTTTCAGTTGTCGCTACCTTTGCAGGTGGAACGTCAACATGAACAGTTTTAACACCTTCGTATAGATCAGGGGTAGCGGCAGGGGTTTCAGTTACCGTAGTTTGTTTCGGTATTCCTGCTATTGATTGTTCAATAATTTCCTTTGTAAGCAAACTGATTGCATATAAAAAGGTTATTAGTTAGTAGATAAACAATTACCCAAAGATAAAAAAGTTAATTTCAAATAAACAAATTTATTTTTATGCGACCTTTTTTGGCGGCTCATTCTGTTGTAAAAACCTTTCATTTGCCATCTCCCGATCTTTAATATTTGCCTTATTAATTTCACTTATCAATTTCTTTTGCGTATCCGATTGTTCTTCCATCTTAGCAATCAACAATGCAACTTGACTTTGTATTTTAGCCACCTCAATACTTGCTGATGCAGGGATTTGTTTAAGGCTTGTTTCAAGCTGTGCGTTATGCTGCATCTGCATTTGCATTTGTTGCATCTGCATCTCCATTGCCTGTTGCTGTTGCTTGTTTAACTCACGTTGCTTTTTCTTACGCTTCATATTGAACAACTGAATAGCCAATTTATAATTTTTCATGTAGATGATATTAAAAACATCTTCTATATCAATTTCAGGAATTGGTTTGTTGTACGCTTGCATCACAATCTGATTAACGAAGTTCTTTTGTTCTTCGCTTGGTACGTCTTTTGGGTAGATACCAAAGGCATGTAATGGTATATCATCCATGCTTTCAATGATAGTGGTGTTATATACACCTACCATTGCTTTTATCTTTTCCCATGTTATAGGGTTGTGTTTTGCAATATCCTGTAAGCAATAGGACACATACTTTGCATTGGCTACCATCATTTTTTGCTTGCCGTCAATGAGCAAAAACCTTGCATTGCTACTTGTTGCCATCGCATTTTGCTGTACACCTAATCCTAACCTTTCGGAAGGGTTTACCGCCTCTGCTGTGGGTGACATACCGATACATTCTGCCATCTGATTATAGGCAAATGCCATGTACTCTGCATACTGTTTTGCATTTGCGCTGATACCGTTTTCTGCGGGCATGTGTGGAGCGTTAGCGTTAGCCATGAGTGGTTCGCCATCTTCGCCCATTGAGTGATAAAGTCCTGAACCTGTCTGTTCAAACATTTTAATCATGTCAACGGCTGAAATAGTACCGTCACTACCTATGAATGGTTGGCTTATCGCATCCCAATTAAAAAAGTACCCTTTAGGCTTTGCCTTTAGAACTTCATGCTGTAATTTTAGGTAGTTAAGCTGAAACATATCAGCCCATGTAATCATGTATTCAGTCCATCCTTTCTCTTGAAATTTTCTTATGTTAAGGGTAGGCTTGCAAAACTGTTCTTTGCCTTTCTCCCTTTGCATGTTACTTATTTTATCCCATCCGTACACCCTGCTTAATCCTGTTATGTAGTACCCTTTGTACCATACCTCTGCCCAAAAGTTTTTCTTGGATTTCTTTTCACCGTCCTTTGGTGGGGTGTAGTCAAATGGCTTTTTCTTTAGCTTCTTACCGCCTGTTTTCGTGATTGATTCTTCGTAGGTTAAAACGTCTTGTGTCTTTACCTCAAAGTAAAACATATCCACTTCAATCTTCATCAGGTCACCGTAGTTCCAATGCCTCCAATCACTTGTATATCCTATTGGATAGGTTGAAATATCTGATGGTCGCCTCTTTGCTGACTGCTCCCAAATGGCTTTAGCATCTTCTTCTGTTAGGTCATCACCAAAATAATCTTTCACGTCTGCAAGGGTGGCAGGAACAGGGTAGTACCACATATTAACATCGCTGTAATCAGCGTACTTGCTTCCACCGACATGAATTTTATCAGGACGTAAATATTGAAACGTAGGCATCCCATCTGTCACATTCATATAGGTACGGTATGCACACATCCCATAATCGAAGGCATCCTTATCAAGTAGCAATGAAATCTCTGAAAAGTTGTTGTATTCAAGTATGGACTTAATGGCTAACTCATTTGCCATCTCAACATTGAAATTATAGTACCCTGCCTCTTTACTCATCAGCAAGTCTATTTCTTCATCGCTTTCAAACTCTGTGCTGCTGTCAAAGGGTGTGTTTAATATCTTCTTGGAGTAGTTCGCTTTCATGGGTGTCTGTAGTCCCATCTTTAACGCAAACTTTTTCAGTTGCTTGTTCACTATCGGTTCAGCCTTTAGCCTCAACTTATCCATGTTCTTTTTGCTGTTGGCTATCGGGTCAATAGCTTCGCATAGAACGTCCTGTGGCACACTTGCCATCTCCTTTAGCACCCTTGATCTAAGTGTTGGTATAATCGGCGCAATGCCCCAATTAAGCCCTGTATATTTTGCTTGCTTATCCTGTGGGTCAAACTGTACTTTATAGATTGCTTCGGGCTGATTTCCGTTAGCATATTGACGTATCATCTCGAAGTCAAGTGAGTACGTGCCGATAAATCCACTTGAAGCAAAGGCAGTCCTTAGATTGGGCTTGTTTACCTCAAAGATATTCTTACCCCAAACGGCATCTTTTTTTTCAGGGTCAATTAAATGGGTCTTCCAATCATTGACGTTGAAGGGCTGTCCTGCGGTGAGGTCGGGCGTTGTTATCATTTTTTAAACTGTTATGGGTGACTACTTCACCATTTACGTAAACAGGGTATAAATAATCAATTAGTGTTGCTCTATTTGGATTCCTTAGATTGTTTTCTTGTTGCTCTCTTGCCTTTAAAAGTGACCTCTTACCTAAGAACTGTGATGCAAATTCTGTCTGCATCATCGAAGAAACAAGGTCAAATTTAACCTTTTCTCTAATATCATAATCCATACATTGTTTTAGTGTACGGTCAAACCAAAAATATTCAAGGTTGTCTTTCTCGTTTTCGTTCAGTTCGGGGTTGGGTGGTGAGAAGTAATTTTCAATGTATTCAAGTCCTGTCTGAATGGAACGTGGGGATGTTGGAGTGCCGGGACTTTTATCCTTATCGGTTTTCTTGTTCCATGATAACTGCCGCTTTAAGATAAACGACTTCATGCCGTTAAGTTCAAGTGCCTCAAAGAGTGCCTTTGATGCTTGCCTCTCCACGTTAATCCTTGCGCCATAAAGAAACATTGCCTTATACAAATCTTCCCTGAAGGAGGGAATATCAGGTCGTCCTAAGTATTCAAGGCAATAGACATCGCTTAGTTCGGGGTTGAAAATATTATACTTGCATTTCACATGAAATCCCGCCTTTGACCCATCACCATATTGCACTTCTTCGTATTCAATAGGGTCAAGTCCAATGACAAAGGGGCTATCACTAAACGGCATGAACCGTCCATCAGTAATTTCCTTTACCTTGTTATCCATCCCTGCCCCTGCAATGTTTGGTAGGTATGCTATGTTGAACAGCCCGCTTGGGTCATCACGAAATACCGCTTTGGTGAACCTTTCATTGTTCAACCATTCCAAACGTCCTGTCCTGTATTTTAAAGGTCTTTCGGGTGTGCCTTCGTAGTTCTCTAAAAACTTATGCCGTTCAACAAGTCGTTCCTGAATGTTTACAAAGGTCGTTCCTGTGCCTATTGTTGATATTGCTTCTTGTACCGTTCTTGGGTTCTGTCTGCGAACAAGTAGTTTCTCCTGTGGTGTTTTCTTGCTGTCAATCTCAATCTGTATCAGCTTCAATACCTCTGCCTCATCTACGTTGCCGTATTTGTCAACAAGTGGGTTTCCTGTTATTGGGGAATTACCTCTTTTGCTTAGTTGTGCGGGGATGAACCATCTATACAATCCAGATGAAGTTCTATTTAATTCATTCCTATTATTAGGGTCGCTTTCATTCCATAACTTAATAAAATTACGTATGCTATCAGCACTTGATTCTTTGTCCTCATCACCTTCAATGGTAGATAGCATCCAACATTTGCCTATAATATTATACCCATCTTCTAAACATTTTTTATGGGTAATCCATGTTTTATATGAATTTGTTTTTAAAAACTTCGCTGATTCATCAAATAATAAGAACCTCAATTTATGACCATCATAAGCCAATTCACTTGTGTTAGCCCAATCAATGTATGTGTTAAGGCTATCTTCACCCAATACCTGAAACTGACTTCTGTTTTTTAATGTAGCCCTTTTGGAAGGTTCTCCAAATGTAAGCGTTGTCTTTGGTGGGAAATCTCCTGATATGGTAGGTTTCATCCAAATCGGTAAACGTGCATAGGCTTTCACTAATCCCCCGAAATTCATTTCCTGTGCATCCGAACCAGTCTTTGAAATAATGCCGTAATGCTTATCAAATGCTTGCCTTGATTCATTTAATATCAGGCTAAGTTTACGGTGAGTACATCCTTCACGTCTTGGCTTTAATTCTAATGAGCCATAGCTATTTCTGTCTTTTTTGACGTGTTCATAGAAAACAAAATCTTTCCTTTGGTTTTCTATATAGTCAGGCTTACTTCCATCAATGGTATAAAAGTTCATCCAAAAATGGAAGTCGGGAGGTATGTACGTAGCGTTGCCGTTAATGTACATATAGTAACCATTGGCACACCTTTCGTTTTCTATCTCTACTATCTCGCTTTGTTGTTCGTGGCTTAACCTGTCAAACTCTTTATCTGTAAGAGTATAGGTAGGGGTGAATACCTGATCTGCAATGTGCTTATCGTGTCCTAAGATATATTTCTTAGAAGGGGGGTCAGGTATTTCTATCTTATATGACTGTAATTCAATCTGCAACTGTCATAACAAAAAAGTTTTTTTAATCTTAGATAAACTACTGATAGGCAACAACCTTTTGAAAAGGAATTGCCAAAAATTCATTGTCAAATATAGTCTTTTTTATATCGCTATTTGCTTCACACCAAATCGTATCTCCTATTTTGATGCCTGTTTCCTTTGCTGTTGTTGGATGAATTGCCTTTACTTTTGTGGTATAACTGCTTCGGTCTGTCTTTTGATTTCTGAAACTGTTAGGGATGAATAACATTCCTACCTTTTCATCTATCGGTGGTGGTATCTCTCCAAAAATATATTCTTGCTTGGGTATCAACTTGCCCTTTTTCATCACACCGAAAACATCATATTCCTCACACCACCTGATATGATCTCCTTCGTCTGTTCGTTCTATCAGGTATTGGTTTGCTTTTCTTTGTCCCCTGTCATGAATGTCATCATCAAATCCTATCCTGAAAGACACTATTGCCTGATCTCCTTTTGAAAAATCGGGGTGGTTAGTGCTTACTATCTCCGCAACCGAACATACGTTTTCAGCGTTGTTGTGGCTGTCAACAAGGTAAATCAACCCTTGCTTCTTTAAGATTTCAATGTCATCCTTTTTGTAGCGCAGTATTACTATCTTTCTTACGGCTTTCATTGTATTGTTTTTCTCTGTTTTTCTTTGCTTGTCTTTCAGCCCAATTTATTGTCCCCTCAAAAAATTCAGGAACGTCTTTTCTTACCACCCCTTCCAAAAATTCATGCCTTATGTCAAGTGCTTTCTTTATTTCTTTAAGCCTCTCTATTGCCTTATCAGCATTGAACCATGCCTTTGCTTTTAAGTCTGAATCTTTCTTTACGTTTTTTATGAATGATGCTGCCTTCTTGGGGTCATCACCTGTGTATGTTATATGCAATCCTTCACGTACAAATAAAAGCTGATCGGCAACAAAATCCATCCCACTTGAATACAAAGCCCAATCGGTATCTTCATTCACTTCCAACCACCACCGTATGAAATAGTTTATGTTTTCATCTTGGTTTTTAATTATCAGTTCGGATACTTTTGAACCACTCAATCCAACCTTATGTAAAATCTTTTTTTTGTTTTCTGTAACGTCCTTTGACTTCAACATTGGACTTTGGTATGAATAACAATATACCACGTACTTTATTATCCTATCCTTTGCGTCATCACTTTCTTTCAATCTGTCAATAATTCCGTAGCCATCTGAAAAGTTTAAGGAATTGAAAATATCCCGCAAACTTTCATCGTCCCCTGCATTTGCTATCCTCTCGTAAAAACTTACGTTCATTCGTAAATATTTGTTATGGTGTCTTGCGATACCTTTTTAATGAAAGCATTGATACACTCATATCCTGAATCTGTAAGCATCCAAAGTGAAGCACGTCCTTTAACATGGGTTGCTTCCTTTGATACTCCATGAATGTATTTTTTCAAGGCAAGGTGTTTTAATGATGAACGTACATCAGCAACCTTAACATCACCTATGTTTTCCAACTTAGCCCTTAGTCCTTCATTGCTCATTGGTCTTGCCGATAGCCAAATGATACAAAGGATAGAAAACTCTTTTTCGTTTATCGCATAGAACTTTAAAAACGTCTTCCACTTTAAGCAAGCAAAAAACATTCTCATCATCGTGTGCATGAAAAGGTCTTTTAACTCATGCTGGCTATTTTGAAATCCAAAGTTAGCGACAACTTTTTTACCTTTTAATCTTTTTATCGCTTTGGTTATCTCATACAAATCCGAATTTAAAAACATTTCTGTTCGCTGTAACCAACGTGAAATAGATTCGCTGCCAAACACCACCACCCCTTTTTCATCTATAAATTCTATCGCTTCATCATTTCTTTCTTCTGAAAAGAATGTGTACCGAAATATTTTAGCAAACTCATGAGCATTAATATCTGCTTCCTCATTAGTGATGATAACATATATCCTCTTACCTAATTTCTGTGCTATCGTTAATTTTTGATCAAGGGTTGCTTTTTCAGCAAAGATATTTGGCTTTTGAACCATCCTTGCCTCACTTGGTGTAAGGCGCATAAACTTATCCTTCCTTCCTTCTTCGAGCAAGTCAATGAGAAAGTTGTCAAGAACCTTACTTCGTATTTTGTCTGCTACTTTCAATCAGGAAATGTTTTTATGATGCTCCATGTAACTTTGCTTTGCTGCATACTCCACACACAAATCAAGTAGTTCACGCCTTTGTTTGAATAGGTCATCTTTCATAAACAACCTATCGGCATCTTCTGTGATTAGTGATTGGCTGGTGTAGTGTTCAACAAGCATTATTTTATTTTCTATCTGTTCACTAAGCAACATCAGGTATGCCTTATTAACTTCTATCTGTGATAGTGATGATAAGTCTTTAGCATCTATCCCTAAATGCTTTGCAACCTTAAAAAACAATCTGTCATCATGTATCATACTAACCCATTTTTCTTTGCAGCACGATAAACACCTTTAAACTTCGCATCAGCATAAATGCCTTTGTATTGTTCATGCGACATTTTCTTTCCGTCCAAATCATAGAACATCGCATTGGCAATATACTTACGTAACTTCTTTGCTTTAATTCCTCTCATAGTTATTGTTTTTTAATTAGTCCAAACCTATCATCAATAGCCCTTCTTAATTCAAACACCGTTTCTTCAAATGCCTCTTTTACCTTTTCTTCCCCTACCTTTTCTAACTCTTTGGTACAATCAATTCTCAAGACATACCACGTATCTCCTTTGTCCTTTTTATTTAGTACCGATATACTACTCCAATCTTCACTTATAGTCATCTAATTTTAGCATTTTATCTTTTACGCTTTGTAAAAAAGTAAATACATCAGCAATCATATTGTATCGAAATATCTCTTTGTTTTTCTTGTCGCCTACTGCAATGTAAAAATCAAATTTATCCTTGCCGCCACATAGCACAACCCAATTATACCATGTATTACATGAACCGTCAAAAATGTTAAACTTGGTTTCACCGAACTTTCTGTTTATTAATTCAAACAGTTCAGCATCATCACGAATAATTTGAATCTGCTCTTCAAGTGTCATTTGTAAAACTGTTTTATCTTATCAGTAACATAAACAACCTCATCCATTCCTAAGTATGGGTGCATCGGTAATGAAAGGATTTCATCGGCAATCTTTTCTGTTACAGGAAATGAATTATTAGAACCAAAGTCATATCCTTCATAGGCTAACTGCTTATGGATAGGTACAGGATAATGCACCCCCGTTTCTATCCCTGCATCCTTTAAAAACTTCTGTAACTCATCCCGCCTCGTTGCTTTTATCACGTACAGATGCCACACATGAGTATTCCATTGTGCCGTTAATGGTAACTCTATCTGCTTTATATCGCTTAGTAATTCATTGTAGTGTGTAGCAACAATCCTTCGCTCATCATTCCACTCATCCAACTTTTTTAGTTTAATGTCCAATACGGCTGCTGCCATCGTATCCATCCTTGCGTTCTTTCCTATGAAGTCATGAAAGTATTTTACAGATGATCCGTAGTTCCGTAGTTTGATAAGAGTGTTGTATGATTCTTCGCTGTTGGTTGTTAATATTCCTGCATCACCTATGCTTCCAAGATTTTTTGCCGGGTACAAAGAAAAACAGTTTATATGACCTACCGACCCCGCATTTATCCCTAACGTGGAAGCACCATGCGCCTGACTTGCATCTTCAATTACTTTAAGGTTATGCCTTAACGCAATCATGTTTACACCTACCATATTAGCCATCTGACCATATAGATGAACAGGTATGATTGCCTTTGTTTTAGGTGTTATGGCTGCTTGTAGTTTTGAAACATCCATAAGCATGTCATCATAGTTACAATCTACCAATACAATCTTAGCCCCACAAGCAGAAATACCGAGCGCAGTGGCGATAAAACTGTTAGAAACCGTTATCACTTCGTCCCCTTCACCAATGCCTAAACATTTAAGTGCAAGTTCGATAGCCTCTGTACCACTTGAAACACCAACGGCATATTTTGTTCCTATGTACTTAGCAAAGTTTTCCTCGAAGGTTTTTACTTCGCTTCCAAGAATATAATTTCCATTGTTAAGAACTTGTTGAATAGCATTATCAATGCCTTCTTTGCAATCCTCATACTGCTTTAACAGATCATTGAATTTTACTTGCATAAAATGTTTTGTATTTTATTTTCTGTTCTTTATTCTTATTTAACATTATAAATTCATATACATCTTCAAACCTTCTGCCTAATGATAAATGCCTTTGAATAGACCCATTTTGGATTTCTAATTCTTCACACCAATCTATAAGTAATTTTAATTTACCAAACGCTTCAATCCATACATTGCTCCTCGTATTTCTTTGCTGTTGCTTTTTGGTAGCCCATCTACAATTATCTTTAGTGTAATTTCCATTTTTATCTGGGTGTCGGTCAAGTGTTTTACCATTCGGTCTATCTCCCATATCTCTAAAAAAGTTTTCAAATCCATGATCTCCACGCCAACTTGAATCTATTGTTACGCCTCTACCGCCATAATCCTTATATTGAGAGTTATTTTTATTTTCACATCTTTGAACCATATGATTCCACGATAAGTATGTACGATTCCCACTTTTGCCATGTTTAAAAGCCAACTTTGATGTTTTTTCCTTTTGAAGGCATCCGCAACTTTTAGTACGCCCATGTATCAATGATATTCCATTAACAATAGTATTATTCCCGCAATCACATTTGCATTTCCAGAAAAACTTGCTTGTTTGTGTTTTGTGAGAGATGGAAATAACCATTAGTCTATTAAATCTCTTTCCAGTTAAATCTTTAGACCTGTGGAACATATCTTTACATTTTCCGCATTCTATCCTATTTCCATTTCTTAATCTACGACCGCTTTCTACAATTTCATTTCCACAATCACACCTACAAATCCAATACAACCCATTTTTAGAATGCGACACTTTAACCGCCGTTAATTTGCCAAACTTTTTTTCGCTTATGTCTATTATTTCAGCCATATTAAAAAGTCGCAGCTACCAATTCGCGTGTTAACGCCCGAATCCAATAAAGGAAAGAGCCACGAATGATAGCTGCTTATTTTTAAGTGTAGTTGATTATTAGAAATATTGAATCCTGACGTTAACATAGCAAATATAACTATTTTTTGTCTTTTAAAAAATATTTAACTCTTGCGGGATTTCCATATGCAACGGCATATTCTGGAATATCAGAAGTGACAACACTGCCAGCACCAATAACAGCCCCACGACCTATTTGAACAGGCAAAATAACACTCCCAGAGCCAATTTTAACGTCATCATTTATAATAGTTGTTGCCCAATCATTTGAATCAAAATGCACCTCTCCATTCTCAAATAAATCATTCGTGAAATTTACAGAATGTGCCACAAAAACATTATTCCCAATAATTACATTAGAACACACAAATGAATGAGAACTAATACGACAATCATTTCCTATAACTGCATTTTTTTGGATTTCAACCATGCTTCCAATAACACATCGCTGCCCTATTGTAGCAGAATATATATTACAGTGACTTGAAATTCTCGTTCCTTCACCTATCACAGTGTCTTTGCCTAAACACGTAAAGTCACCTACTTTAACTGAATTAGGTATGTTGCTTTCTATTACACTCATAATGGCATGTGTTTTAAAACGCTTTCTATAAAAACTTTTTCGGCATCATCTTTTTTCTGTTGTGTCAACACCTCTCCTTTTAAACTTTCCGATGTGTATCTTATAGGGTATCCATCACTTTGTCTTTCTATAAAAAAATCCGCAAATTCATTCCCTATGCTACATTTTAATATGTAATCAGGGTATGTGTACTTTTGTTTCAGTTCATCAAGTGTCATAAAGTTATTTTTGAACTATTACTTTCAAGTGATCTTTGTGCTGCCTCTAAAACATGAACTACCTTTAATCCTTTCAACCCATCAACAAGAGGTTTTTTATTGTTCTTTATTACTTCGACAAAATCATTTACAACTTCTTTCAATGGTTCTTTGTATTCTATCTGCTGTAAATATTCTCCTTGCTTATCATAGATAATAACTTCTTTTTGTATATCATCAAATGTTAGCATTTTCTCGCTGCCTACTATTGTTATGTTTCTCCTTTTAACAGGATTTAGCCATGAGCATTTTATGTGCGCCATGATATTATTTGAAAATTCAAGGTTGGCAAATACCACATCATGCAATCCGTCCTGCAAATATGAATTTCCTGATGCTGATACGCTTTGAGGCATCCCAAACCAATTAATCAGCATAGAAACATCATGCGCCCCTAAGTCCCAAAATGCGTTACAGTCTTGACGAATCGGACTTAAACCAACTCTGGTCATTGACACATAGTAAATATCCCCTAACGCTTTTTCGTCAAGTAGTTTTTTGATATGTTGTACGCAACTATTGTACTCATAGGTATGTGAAACAAGTATCGGCACATTTTTATCTTCTGCAATATCAATCAGCCAATTTGCGCTGCCACTTGTATAGGTAAATGCCTTTTCACAAAGTATCGGTATGCCTTGAATAATAAATCCATTACATAGCTTAAAATGTGTGGTTACAGGGGTACATATTACTACTCCATCTAAATAATATTCATACAAATCTTCGCTTTTAGTAGTGATTGCTACGTTGGGGTATTTCTGTTTTACCTTATCTAAGTTTTCTTGATTCAAGTCACACACGATTGTTAGTTCACAATCAGGATGCTCCGAAATCAATCTTACATAATGATTCCAATAACCAATTCCTATTACCCCAATCTTCATATCTTACCCTCTCTTTTTAATGTTAGCCACTTTTCAAAATGTATCTGTTCCCCGTTGTTTGCATCTAAAATGTAGTGCTTCCATTGTCTAAGCAAGTGTTTGAAATCCCATTCAGGATGTTTAAATATTTTATCTTTCAGAAAGCACCACTTATAACCAAGTTTGTCCATGTGCGTTATCAATGCTGATTCTAATGAGCCATAGATAGGCGTTTCGGTGGGATATGGCACGCCACCAATTTCATTTAATAGCCGCCCTGACATTCCACAAATTCCCCACATCGCACCCCCACGTACATCAATAACATTGTGTCCTTCAACTACCCTTGCTTCTGAATTGTTTTCGTTTAGTGTTGGTAATTGTTCTGCCATCACAAGGCTTACCACTCCATATTTTTCATCAGACATCAACACATCACTCATTGCAGAAACCCAATTTGTAGATTTTGGATGCACCATTTCATCAGGTTCACATCCGATCAACACGTCATCAACACCTATTTTTTCTTCTGTAAATACGGTAGTCCAATTTTGGCTTACCCCTATATTTGGCATCTGCACATATCTTGAACCATAGCTTTTTGCAAGTGCTTTAAGTGCTTCTGAATTTCTTTGTTTTGCCTTTTGAATGTTATCGGGTATTTCGTCATGTTTAATAAGGGGAAATCCAATGTCACAGATGATATGTTCAAAGTCATTCCTGTCATTTAACTGATACAACCGTCTTACCGCAACCTGAATGTCTGTTACCGTATTCCAACATAAGGTGTGAACTACTGTTCGTCCTTTTTTTTCTTTTTTTTGTTTTTTTATTTCGGTACGCTTTGATTCTGTTTTTAGGGTAGGTGGCTGATTTTGTGGTGCTGCTTTTATTGCGGGACTGCCTATGCCGTTATGTGGCTTGAACACTTCTAATTTATCATTATGATTTTCAGGTTTATAATAGTCAACATACTCCTGTGATAATGTGGCTGCTATTGGTTCTGCTGACAGTAGCCAAAACTCCGTTTGGTTACGATCTGACAAATCAAGCATCTGAATAGGACGAAGTATCTTTATGTATTCACTTCTCGACCAGAAGAAGCTCCCACTGTAATGTCGAGGCCAGTCACGTACCCGCATCTGCGTACCACACGTTTCATATCCTAAATCAAGCATGGCAACATTTTCACGCCACTTTTCTATTGTCCATTTCTCCATGTGCCTTCTCCAAAATGTACCACCACCGTATGCTTTTTTATTTGGGTGATCTACTCCATAAGTGATTCCTTTTGTGTGATAATAATAGATATAGTAATCCTCTGTTGATTGGTCTGCGTGTGTTTTTAAAATATCCATTGTCTGAAACTCATACAGTTCAGGTGTGGTTGAATATTCGGCAACCTTAATCTTTGGATATGGCTTTATCAGTTCTCTGAATTTATCGTAGTTTTCATTGCTTCCTATCACCCCGCAATAGATGGCTTCGCTTGCTTCGTATAACCCTGAATCAACCAACTTCTTTATCTGTTCAGTTACGATTTCCTCGAAGTGGTTTATAAGCCAATTATGGCTGTATCCAATTATTTTTTTCATCTTACTGTTTTCTGCCAATGTTGACGTTTGTATATTTTTATTCCATGCAATTCGGTTTCATCAGGCACGTTTTCTTCAATGACTTTGCGTTTCAATTCTGTAACAAAATCATCGGTCATGCCCAAAGCATCCATACCCACATTACTATAATCAGCAACGTATTCTCCGATTACCTTATGCCTTAGTGGAAATAATTTACTGTCAACATCGAAGGCATCAGAACCATCAGTAAACATAAACGAACCTTTCATTACCTTTTCTGCAACTACTATATCATAATCTCCACTCTCACATCTTAACACTATTTCTGAATTTACAATAACGGTAAGGAACGGTCTGATTTTTACATCATGGTCATCAATCCAAACGGTACGTGGCTCTGTCCAACTTGAACCGGAATTATGGCTCATATATAAATCTGTTGGATAGTACATTACTTTAAGCCCTGCGTCTTTTGCTGCCTTTGCATTTAGAATAAGTGGTGTACCATCAAGAATAAATGGTGCTTCAAGTTCGTGGTATGTAGGAGCATGAAATAATGATAATTGCGGATTTGGATATAGCGTTATGTCATCAATGTTTTCAGGTTCACCACCATTGTTTTTATATGATGAAATTTGTAGCGTTCCTATTGCATATAACTTAGAATCAAATTTAAATTCATCTAACATTTCTTCCAAGAAACCACCACGCTCAATAATTACATCGCTATCCATCACCATCACGTACTCTGTTTCTATCAGGTTCACCATTGCTTCGTGAAGGTTTCCACCATGCCCCCTATAAGGTTCGCCTTTATACCAAACTTTTAAATTTGGTGTTACAAGTTCTTTGTATTGCAGATATAGTTTTGAATCATCGTTGCTGTCATCATCAACAACTAAGATATTTACATC
>JACCDG011748857.1_pt1 | contig 29318 bp, 30 predicted proteins | sample 7442471 | NCBI WGS metagenome assembly JACCDG01 (sample SAMN15323444, study PRJNA562643) | freshwater metagenome | isolation source: river surface water | place: USA:Blue River Watershed | collected 2017-08-17 | reverse complement strand
TTTTCCGCTTATCCGGCTTTGCCCTGCTATCCACAAAGGGCACGAAGCGCACCGGATAAAGCTCTGTTTTGTCGTATCCTTGCGCCGTTTTGACGATTTTGCACAATTGCTGGTCGCGCGATTCCGGCCCGAGCGGAATAATCATAATCCCGCCTTCGGCCAGCTGATCCAGCAAGGCAGGCGGAATTTCCGGCGATGCCGCCGACACGATGATGCGCTCAAACGGTTTTTGTTCGATCCAGCCCAGATGCCCGTCGCCGATTTTGGTGACGATATTGGAAAGATTCATTTGCTTGAATTTTTCCTGCGCCCCAAGCATCAAGGCGCGGTGCAGTTCGACGGTGTAAACCCGCCTGCATAAATGCGCCAAAAGCGCGGTCAAATATCCCGACCCCGTGCCGATTTCCAAAACCTTGTGCGGCGGCTGCACATTCAAGGCTTCGAGCATATTGGCGACGACCAAAGGCTGGCTGATGGTCTGGCCCTGCCCGATCGGCAAGGCGATATTGTCATAGGCCTGGTCTTTGAATTGCGGATCGACGAAAAGCTCGCGCGGGACTTTTTCCAAAGCGCCCAAAACGCGCGTGTCGGAAACGCCGCCGGTGCGCAGCTCCATCAGCAATCTTATTTTTCTGGGATCGAAATTCATAAGCTTTATTAACAACTCATCCTGAGCTTGTCGAAGGATAACATAATGATTTCATGGTTCGACAGGCTCACCATGAGCTTAAGTTAATGATTTTCATCCCATCCATATAAGGTTGCAATGCGGAAGGAATGGCGATGGAGCCGTCCTGGTTCTGATAATTCTCCAAAACCGCGATCAGCGTGCGGCCGACCGCCAGCCCCGATCCGTTCAAGGTGTGCACGAATTTCGTCGGCTTGCCTTCGGCTTCGCGGTAGCGCGCCTTCATGCGCCGCGCCTGGAAATCGCCGCAATTGGAACAGCTCGAAATTTCGCGGTATGTCTTCTGCGCCGGAAGCCATACTTCGATATCATAGGTCTTTTGCGAGGCGAATCCCATATCTCCGGTGCAAAGCAGCATGGTGCGGAACGGCAATTCCAGCCGCTTTAGCACCGTTTCGGCCGCGCCGGTCATCCGTTCATGCTCTTCTGCGGATTTTTCGGGCAACGTCACGCTGACCAGCTCCACCTTGCTGAATTGATGCTGCCGCAACATGCCGCGCGTATCGCGACCCGCCGATCCGGCCTCGGACCTGAAACAAGGCGTAAAAGCGGTGAAACGCAAAGGCAAGGCGTCCGCCGATAAAATTTTATCGGCGACCAGATTGGTCAGCGGCACTTCGGCGGTCGGTATCATCCATTTGCGGTTTTGCGTCGATTGGTTTTTCCGTAACGAGGCTTCCACCGCTTCGATCAGTTTCATGAAACTGTGATGCTCGTCCGCGCCGATGGACTGGCTGATATAGTTGATCAATTCAGGATTCTTATCCTGCAAATCTTTTTTCAAGCGCGTAAAAATCTGCCGTTCCAGATCGTTGCTTTCGCTGGGCGCCTTGTCGTCGACGGCAAGGCTGTCGGCATAGAACAGATCGGACGCGAATTTCGGCAAATTCCCCGTGCCGAACATGGCGGCGTCATTGACCATAAAAGGCGGCAAAGTTTCTTGATAACCGAATTCTTTGGTGTGGATATCCAGCATAAAGGCGGCAAGCGCCCTTTCCATCCGCGCCAGCGCGCCGCGCAGCACCACAAAGCGCGAACCGGACAGTTGCGAAGCCGCCTCGAAATCCATCAAGCCCAGCTTTTCGCCAAGGTCATAATGCGCCTTCGGCTCAAAGGAAAAATTTTTAGGAACTCCAAATTTGCGCGCCTCTTTATTTCCGGTTTCGTCCTTGCCCACGGGCACTTCGGCCAAGGGCAAATTCGGGATATAGGACAAAAGGCTTTCCAGCTCCGCGTCAAAAGAAGCGGATTGCGACTCGAGCAGGCCCAAGCGTTCCTTCAAATTTGCGACCTCTTGCATGATCATATCGGTGTTCGCGCCCTGCTTTTTCAGTGCGCCGATTTGTTTCGACAGATCGTTGCGCTTGGCTTGCAAGGTTTGGGATTCGGTCAAAGCCTCTCTGCGCTTTTTATCCAGCGCCAAAACCGCCTGCGCCTGAGCGCCCAGGCCGCGATTTTTCAGGGCTTGGTCAAAGGCGTCGGGATTGTCGCGGATGAAATTAAGATCGTGCATGGCAGTACTTTTTTTTATTGGATGGGGAAAGGATGATTAATACAGGAATCTAATAAGGGGGTCAAATTTATAGGGATATTTATAGGTAGTAACTTATTTTGACTATGCACAACCCCCATCCTTGATCCTTCCCCCAAGGGGGAAGGAGATATTTATTTGGAGATTCCTCGAATCGCTCCGCTGCCTCGGAACAACAGAAAACAAATACCCTCCCCTTGTGGGAGGGTCAAAACAACGAAGTTGTTTTGGGGTGGGGATTCTGTTGCCCCGCATCCACCCCCTCCCTAACCCTCCCTCCTTCGACAGGCTCAGGACAAGCTGCAAGGGGGAGGGGAAACTTGGTGTCATCCCGAGCAAAGTCGAGGGATCTTTTACGGTTGCAGGAAAATAAGATTCTTCGAATCGCTCCGCTGCCTCGGAATGACAACTTTTTCTTCCTCCCCCCCCCTTTTTTTATTTTTGGGTGGGAAGACAGAGGTGGGGGTTATTACGGCAAAAGATGCGCTGTCCGATACAACCCCCATCCTTGATCCTTCCCCCAAGGGGGAAGGAGATATTATCTGGTGTCATCCAGGCATCGGAATGACAGCTGTCGACCGTCAACTTTCAACCGATAACCACTGCCGCTAAAGGCTCGCTCTGTCGCGGCGGAAAAAAGCCTGCGCAATAGACCCTGAAATATCAGAAGTAGCTGGATTGGCGGATTGAGGCGACGGCATAGGCATAACCGGCCTTGGAATCTCCGGGGCTTGGGGCCGGGAAAAGCCCCGTTCGCCCTGAATTTCGACAAGCGCGTCTTGATATATTTGCAGGTATGTTTTCAGCGCCGCAAGAGCCTCGTCGCCGCTAAGCGGATTCACGTCGTTATAGCGCACCAAATTGACGTTTTGCTGCGGCCGGATCGTGGGATTGCTAGCCTTGTAAACTTCGTAATAGGCGCGCTGCGGGAAGGATTCGCCGACATCAATCAAATTCTGCGTCTGCTCGACCATCGTTTCTAGCAAAGGAATGCGGTCTTCGGGCGCGACGCGGATGACAAAAAAATCGACAATGAAATCGAAATCATGGGTGCGGTGGGCGACAGCCTCACCGACAATCCCCATGCTGTAATGCAATCGGCCGCTGCTGATATGGCGTTCGGGGTAACGCACGCCATCGACGTTGGATTCGGTCGGGCTTACCGCGCGTTCCAAATAATCCATCTCGATGCGGCCGTCCGCGCCACGCACCAAGCGGATATTTTGCGGCACATAAATTTGCCCATCCGGCGTCGCGGTCGAAGGCAGAAAAAGGACATCGACATCGCGCAGCGGCGATAAACTTACCAAAGCCGCGTTTTCATCCACACCGATTCTTCCTGCCGGCTGGTACACGCCGCATCCGCCCGCTGTAACGACGCCAGCCGCCGCGCCGAATTGCAATAGTTTCTTGATGCTCATTATCTGCTCCTGTTATTTCCGTTCAATCTTTGGATAACTTCGTTGATACTGTTGATACTAGTGTTCAAGGCATCATAGCGTACGACATCCACCAAGATCGGCCTGGCCGGGGAATTTTCCGGCAATTCCGGATTGGCCGCCGCAAAGCCGCGTAAAAAGCCCAATAAATCTTCCTTGGTCTTTGTAACTTGGCTGCCTTCCGATGTATCGCCGACCAAAAAACTACGCAGTTCTTTACGGAATAGATCATCGCGCAATTCGCGGTTGCTCAAAACCGCTTGCAGTGCGGCTTCGATATTTTTATAAGTTTGCGTGCGCTGCTCTTGCATTTGCGTCAGAGATTGCGTCGTCTCGCGCAATTCTTCCAATCGCGCTTGCTGCTGCGCGATTTGTTCTTCTATTTCCCGGTTGGAATCTTGGGCGGCAATCGCCTCGCCAAGCCCTTGCATGACTTGCCCGTCCATGGTCAAGATCATGAAATCGCGGCGCGCAATGTCATAGGGCGAATTGTCGCGAAGTTCCGGGATATTGGCGTCGAACAGGCCCAGCGATGCGTCGGGATAAAAATAATCTTCGCGCTCGGCGCAGGCGTTCAGTGCGGCTTGCTGCGCTTCATTCCAAACGGCGCCTTCTTGATTGTCAAAAAAAGGGCCGAAATCGTTGGCGGCGCGCAGGCGCAAGCCCCTTAGGATCAATTCTTTAACCTGATCTGACGACATAGCCTGCTGGCCAGGCAAGGCCGGATTCATATCCACTTCGCGCAAAAACGGCTCCATCCTTATGAGGAAATCCGCTTCGCTTTCGGCCAAAGTCATCGTAACTTTCTGGGTAACGTTCGGCAATTGAAATTGAATCGGCGCGTCACGGAAAGCCTTGCGCAAGGCGTCTGCGGCTGATTCTGCGGCGTTGATCTGGTTGTAAAGATCAAGCGCCATTCCCACTTTTTGTTCCAGCGAAAGATTCGAAAAATCCGGCATTTGCGCGGCCTGACCTGTAAAAGGAACATCCACCAAAGGCGCTGACCCTGCACCGCCCTCTTGTTCTATCATGCCTGGGCCTGCAGGCAACCCCAACAGCCGATCCGACATAGCCGTCATCATTCTTTGGTGGAAAGCCAAATAATTATCTAACGTCGCGCTTGGATTCCCGGTCGCGCGCGGGCTGTAAATCAATCCCTCCCCGCGTGAGGAGTTAAAAGCGAAAGCGCTGGCATCCCTGGCACTTTGCGCCACGAGCACGCCGAAATAGCCTCTGTTCAATTCATCGGGCGCGCGCCTTGTCAAATCACGCAGCGCGATGATATCGACGTAATGTTGGCGCGCCAAATCATAAACCTGCGCCGGATCGTCGATTCTTTCCGCATTCAGGTGCAGATATTCGCCGTCATTCAGCCTGTTGGATATCCTGCCCGATAAACGAAAAGCCACGGGCCGGTCATATTCGTCGATGGCGAAAACGTAATTGTTGCGGCTTAGATTTTCGATGGCTTGCAGCGCATCGGCCTTTCTTTGGTCGCGCGCCTCTTGATCGGGAAATCCATAACCGCCATAAGCGGCCGAAACGGCGGATTGCAAAGATGCTGCGTCGCGGATCAGAATAATATTGTCGCCGCGGTTCGTGGTAAAATCCAGCCCACCCCTGAAATTCCTATCGCCAAAATGCGAATCGCGCGGATCGCGGGGCCCTTCGCCATGACGCACTTGTGCCCCCGCCTCCGCGCCCAATAGAGCCGCAGAAGCCGCCAAAGCCGCAATATTTTTCGATAAATTCGCCATGATTCACCCACCGCCAAAGTTGTTGTTTGGTTTGATTTAGACTGTATATCCAAAAGGGAATAAAGGCAAGGGCTTAATGGTTAATTCAGGCGGCTTCTGGCCCGGATGCTTGCCCGCGCATCGCTTTTTCCTGCAAATAACAAACCCATATCGCAATTTCATATAAAACATACATGGGAACGGCAAGCAGGATTTGGCTTAACACATCCGGCGGGGTGACGATGGCGGCAAAAATCAATATGCCGACGATGGCGAAACGGCGGCCCTTGGCCAGGGTTTTACGCTCGACCAAACCGGCCTTGTTCAAAAGCACCAGCAAAACGGGCAATTCAAAAGATAATCCAAAAGCTAAAATAAGCGACATAACCAGCGATAAATATTCGTTTATTTTGGCCTCTAGCTCTATGGAAAATCCACCTCCTCCGCCGCCCATGGTTTCAAAGCCTAAGAAAAACTGCCAGGCCATCGGGAATACGATGTAATAGGCCATGGCGGCGCCCAGGAAAAACAAAACCGGAGTCGCCACGATGAATGGCAAAAAAGCGTTTTTTTCGGCCTTATACAAGGCGGGCGCGATGAATTTCCAAAGCTGGCTTAAGAACAAAGGAAAAGTCAAAAACACCGCAAGCCAAAGCGACAATTTGATTTGGGTAAAAAACGCCTCGGTCAGGCCGGTGAATATAAATCTGGGGTTTTCATGGCCTTTTGCCAGCATGGCGTCATATAGAGGTTGTGCAAGAAAATCATATACTTGGGACGCATAGTGAAAGCTAAAAATAAACGCAAGCAAAAACCCGGCGATCACCATTAAAAGGCGCGAACGCAGCTCGATGAAATGCTGCATAAAGGGCATTGGTTTATCCTGCTCGGGGGGATTTTCGTTTTCCATAGCCTCGCCTATGTCCCTCGCCCGGCATCCGTCGATTTGGGCAAATCCTTGGCGATTTCTTCCATCGCCTCGCGGTATTGCTTTTCTACATCCGCCGGAATGTCGTGGATGCCCATTCTTTCAAGCTCTTTGCGCATTTCCCGCATTTCCTCTGCATCGACCACATCGTCGATCTGGCGGCGGAAATCGCGCAGCATGCTTTTCAAGGCGCGCATGTACCGCGCCGCCGTGCGCATCACCTGCGGCATTTCTTTTGGCCCAATCACCACCACCGCGATCACGGCAATGAGCAGAATTTCGGTCCAGCTGATATCGAACATAAAAAATTATTCTTTGGGAATTTGCTTGTTGTCGCCGTCGTCCTTGCCGTCGTGCATTTCCTTTTTAAAGCTTTTGATGCCACGGGCGACGTCGCCCATCAGGCGCGGCAATTTGCCTGCCCCGAACAACAACAGCACCACCAGCAAAACCACAAGCCAGTGCATGATACTGAAAGAACCCATAATAACCTCGCGCTTGAATGAAAAATCCCAAGGAATGAGCGTTTATTATAAGCCAATAAAAGTTAATTTTGCCAAAAAACGGGTTATTTGCCCTAAATTAGCGGCAAATAGCGGTTTTATGGCCAGGATTTTTATAGTTCTTCTTCGGTTTCCGCAGGCTCGGGCATAACCGCGCCATCGCCGGGCTTGATCGGATTCAACTGCGACAAAAATTCCGCCGAGCGCTTTTTATCCAAAAGCCCCAAGGCCTGCAACTCGTCGAATCCCGGCAAATCGGCAAGGCCGGAAATGCCGAAATGCTGCAAGAACGCGTCGGTGCTAATCCAGGTTACGGGGCGTCCCGGCGTTTCGCGCCTACGGCCCGGCCTGACCCAGCCCGCTTCCAGCAGCAGATCCAGCGTGCCTTGGCTTACGGAAACGCCGCGAATTTCTTCGATCTCGGCGCGCGTCACCGGCTGGTGATAGGCGATAATCGCCAAAGTTTCGATCGTGGCGCGGGTCAATTTGCGCGGCGTGACTTTGTCTTTTCGCAAATACGGCGCCAAATCGGCCGAAGTAAGAAACGCCCACTTGCCCGCCGTTTCGACCAGATGAAAGCCGCGATTGGCAAAACTGTCCTGCAATTCTTTCAGCATCGCCATTACATCGGCATCCTCGGGAAAAAAGCTTTGCAGCTCGGCGATTGAAAGCGGGCGGTCGCTTGCGAACAGCAAAGCTTCCAGCAAGCGGGGGTGATCCAAACGCTCCAGAACCGGCGTTGCGTCCACCTCATTCGTATCTTGGCCGGATGGCGCATCCGCATCCAAAGATTCGGCATCAATATCCGGCTCGGCGTCGCCATCTATGATAATAGGCATGGCGCCCATTTCGGTTTGATCTTCTTGCAAGGCGGCTTGCCTTTTATTCCGGGCTGATTTCGTCATTGCTTTTCTTTCTTATGTAAATGGGGCCAAAAGATTGCATTTGCCGGATTTGCACTTCGCCGATCTTGGCAAGTTCCAGGCTTGCGGAAAGCGTGGCGGCAAGCCTTGATCTTCCCGCGACGCCCTGGAATTCCCAGCCGTTGGGCAAAAAGCTTATCAAGGATTCCCAATGCGGAACTTTGCCGACGCGCTCGCGCAGGCGTAAAAGCGCCGCCTCGATCGTATCCAGCGAATCCGGGTCGATGGTGTATTGCCGCGTTTTGGTGCGCTGCTTAAAGTCGCCATAAGCGGACAGGAAATCGTACAGCGTCACGTCATAACGCGGATGATGGAACACCTTGATGCCGGTCGCCATGCCGTTCGGGAAAACGTCGATCCCAAGACGCGCGCGGGACAATAATTTTTGCCCCGCCTCTTGCATCGCCGAAAGCCGCTGCAACTGCCATTGCAGCAATTGCGACATTTGTTCTGGCGACGGTTCTTCTTCTTTGGGCGGTTCGGGCAAAAGCAAACGCGATTTCAAATAGGCCAGCCAAGCGGCCATGACCAGATAATCGGCGGCGATTTCCAAATTCTGATTTTTCAATACCGCGATAAAGGCGAGGTATTGATCGGCAAGCTTGACCACGGAAATCTGCGCCAAATCGACTTTTTGATCGCGCGCCAGCGCAAGCAGCGCGTCGAGCGGCCCTTCATAGCTGCCCAAATCGACATGCAAATGGTACTCGCCCGCCCCGTTTTGATTGGCAAGCGGCTTGTCGTCGAAAAAATTTTCTTTTCCTGTCTCTGTCACGCGAATACTCCGGCAAAAGCCAGCACGAATTTTAGCAAAAAAGAAACCCCATATCCAATAAATCCGCCGATAATATCCAGATTCATCCCCAGCTTTCCGCCCAAATAGGGCAGCAGCAAAATGCCAACCAGGATCAAAAGCCCGTATCTTTCCAAGCGGGCATAAGGGATCGCCCATTTCAGCGGCAAAAGCCCCGTCACGATCCGCCCGCCGTCCAAGGGCGGCAATGGGAACATATTGAACACCGCAAGCGCCAAATTCACGATCACCGAATTGGTCAAATTCGCTTCTATGATCCCGGCATAAGGCGCCTCTAAAAATACAACGCTATGCAAAAATATAGCGGAAAAAATCGCCAAAAAAACATTTATCGCAGGACCGGCCAAAGCGACCCATACCATGTCGCGGCGGGGACGGCGCAGGCGGCTGAAATTCACCGGAACGGGTTTTGCGAATCCGAACAAAAACGGAGCCCGCATTAAAAACAGCATCAAAGGCAGGATAATCGTACCGAACAGGTGCACATGGCGCAAAGGATTGATGCTGACGCGGCCCAGGCGTTTTGCGGTGTCATCCCCTAAAATCCAAGCGACATAGCCGTGCGCCGCCTCGTGCAGGCATATCGCCAGGATTACCGGAACCGCCCAATGCAGCAGAACGACGCCGAAGGTGGCGAAATCGGGCATTCTTATGCCACCTTTTTCGCTTGGCGCATGAACTGCAGGGCATATTCCAAACGCTTGCGGCTGCTTTCCCGCAAATCCTTCGGCGAACGCTCGACCGCCTGTTTCATTTCGGCAAGGCTGGCGTTGCAATACAAAACCAAATCGCACCCTGCCGCCAGGCAGTCGCGGGCGATGTCCGCGGGATCGCCTTGCAGCGCCTTCATGCCGATGTCGTCGCTCATCAAAAGCCCCTTGAACCCTATTTCCTCGCGGATGGTTTCTTGAATAACTTTTGCGGAAACCGTGGCGCATTGCCCCGGGTCAATCGCGGTATATTTCACATGCGCCGTCATGGCAAAGGGCGCGTCGCGCAAAACGCGGAACGGCATAAAATCGCTTTTGCGCAATTCCTCAAGGCCGGTGCCGACCGCCGGCAACTCCGCGTGGCTGTCGGCGAACGCCCTGCCATGGCCCGGCACATGCTTGATGACGGGGTAGACGCCCTGGCTCAAAAGCCCGCCCATAGCGGCCTTTGCAAGCTCGGCCACAATTTCCGCCGCATGGCTGAAAGCCCGGTTGCCGATCACGTCATGCGCCCCCTTGACCGGAACATCGCAAACGGGCGCGCAATCGACATTGATGCCAAGGCCGAACAGCATTTTTCCGATGGCGGCGTAGTTGTCAAAACAAGCTTTCTTGGCAGATTCCGGGTTGTTTTGATACTGCATACCGAAATCGGCGGCGGGCGGGTATTCCGCGACCAAGGGCGGGCGCAGCCGCGCCACCCTGCCGCCTTCTTGATCGATTAAAACGAAAAGATCGGGATTTCCGCACGCCTTTTTTGCGTCCTCAACCAGTTTTTTTACCTGGTCCAAAGATTGAACATTACGCGCGAACAAGATCACGCCAAAGGGCTGCGTTTCGGAAAGGAAGCTTGCCTCCTCATCCGACATTTGCGTCGATTGCAAGCCTAAAATAAACGGTGCGATTTTGCTCATACTCCCATCCTACTCTGAAACTATGATGCAGCCTTGACCTTGCGACTTGAATTTTTCGCAAGCATTTCCTGCCGCGTCCCGCGTCGCATAGCCTTCGACCTGCACGCGGTAAAACACGCCCTTTTTGGGGATGTCGGCCTTTTTGACCGAAACGCTATAGCCTTCGACTAGGGAGGAATATTTTTTCTTGAAATTGGCTGCGGCTTGATCGGCTTTGGATTTTTCCGGCAGGGACGCCAATTGGATTTTATAAAGGCCTTTGGCCGATGCCGCCTTTTGCGCCGGCTTGTCGGCGTCTTTTTGCGTCAAAGCGGCGACCTTTGTTGTCTTGCTTTCAGGATTTTTCGCCTGCTCGGATTTTATTTCCGGCGTCGGGCGAACCGCGACTTCTTGCTCCAAAGGCTGTTGTTGCGGCTGCTCCGGCATAATCAACGGCTCGATTTTCGTCTCGGCGCTTTGCTGCAATTCCAAGCTTGCTTCCGGCGTTTGCGACTGTTCGGCAAGATTCGTGGCCTCGCCGATCATCGGCTGTTCTTGCGGCGGCATCAATCTTTCCGTTACCCTATCGCTATCCACGCCCGCCAATTCGCCATAAACCAACTTATCTTGATTGGGGATTTCCATGCCGCCCGGATTATCGGGGCGGGTTTTGAACGGGTCGGATTCGGCCTGAATGATGGGAACGGCGTCGCCGCCGCCGGCCGATTGACCTTGCTGAAAAGCGTACCAGACCGTGGCGGCGAACCCTGCCAAAATCAAAAGCACCAGCAATTTCAGCTTGCGGCGGCGTGGACGGGTTTCATAACCGATACGGTCGTCCGGGTGCGGGCGGAAATCGTCATTCATCGTGCATCTCCTTCAATGGGGTAACGCCAAAAATGCCAAGACCACAAGCGATTACATTCGCGGCGCATTGGATCATCGCCAAACGCGCTAAGGTCAATTCTTTTTCGCCTTCGATCAGGAAGCGTAACGTAGCATGATCGCGCCCTTTATTCCATAGCGCATGAAAACGCCCGGCAAGCTCCTGTAGATAAAAACATAAACGGTGCGGCTCATGCGACAAGGCCGCAGCCTCGACATGACGCGGCCAGGTCGCCATGAATTTGATCAAATCCAGCTCGGCCTCGTCGCGCAGCAGGCCCATATCGGCCATCTGCAATTTTTCAGGCCGGATCGCGTCCGCGCCGAACATGGTGGCGGCATGGCGCAGCACCGAGCAAATCCGCGCATGGGCGTATTGCACATAAAACACCGGATTGTCCTTGGATTGCTCCAACGCCTTGCTAAGGTCGAATTCGAACGCCACATCGTTCTTGCGCGTCATGATGATAAAGCGAAACACATCCTTGCCTACCTCGTCCACCACGTCGCGCAGCGTGACGAAAGTCCCGGCGCGTTTTGACATGCGCATCGGCTGGCCATCTTTCAGGATCGAAATCATCTGCATCAGCTTAACGTCCAAAACCGCCTCGCCGTCGCTGATCGCCTTCACCGCCGCAGAAATTCTTTTGACATAGCCGCCATGATCCGCGCCCAGACAGTTGATCAAAACCTTGGCCCCACGGCGATACTTGTCTAGATGATAGGCGATATCGTTGGCGAAATACGTATTGCTGCCATCCGATTTTTGCAAAGGCCGGTCGATTTCATCGCCAAAATCGGTGGCCTTGAAAAGCGTCTGTGGCCTTTCTTCCCAATCATCGGGCTTTTTGCCCTTGGGCGGCTCCAAAACGCCAGTGTAAATCAACCCCTTGCCCTTTAGATATTCGATCGCCTTTTCCACCGCGCCGGATTTCAAAAGCGCATGCTCGGACGAAAACACCCTGTGCTTCACGCCCAGTGCGGCCAAATCTTCTTTGATCCAGCTTAGAATATGATCGACCGCGAATTGGCGCAAAGGCTCCAAGAACTCAGATTCCGTAACGCCCAGCCATTTTTTGCCGTCGCGTGCGGCCAATGCCTTGGCGACATCCGTTAAATATTCGCCGGGGTAAAGGCCGGGTGGAATTTCGCCGATGCTTTCGCCGAATTGCTCGCGGTAACGCAGATGCAACGACCGCGCCAGCTTTTCCACCTGCGCGCCGGCGTCGTTGATGTAATATTCGCGGATAACCTTAAATCCCGTGCTTTCCAAAAGACTCGCCAGCGCGTCGCCGAAAACCGCACCCCTGCCATGGCCGACATGCATCGGCCCCGTGGGATTGGCCGAGACGAATTCGACATTCACGCATTGGTTCTGGCCGATATTTTCAAGCCCATATTGCGCGCCTGCTTTTAAAATATCCGCCGCATGTTTTTGCCAGCAACCATCTTTTAACCGCCAATTTAAAAAGCCTGGGCCGAGAACGGATATATTTTCGACATCCGCATGGGATTTTAATTTATCGGCGATCAGCTGCGCGATTTCCTGCGGCTTTTTTCCCAATTCCTTGGATAAAACCAATCCGGCGTTGGTCGCCATATCTCCATGCGACGCGTCGCGCGGCGGCTCCACCACCACCCGCGATAAATCAAGGCCGGGCTTTAGCTCCAGTCCTGCAATGATAGAATGAACATGTTTTTGAAAATCGTTGAATAGATTCATAATTTTTATTTCTTTTCCATTTGTTTTGTCATTCTGAGCGCAGCGAAGAATCTCACTTAGCCTCAGATCCTTCGCTTCGCTCAGGAAGACACTAAATTAACCCCGCGCATATAAATCGAACAGCCTTTTATGTTCTTCCAAGGCATAGCGATCGGTCATCCCGGCGATGTAATCGGCGATCAGACGCGCCCGCCCCTGCTCTTTCATGCCGCTGGCCAGATCGTGCCACGGGCCGGGCAAACATTCCGGTTCCGTCATAAACATGCGGAACAGGTCCTTGACCACGCGCCGCGCCTTGCTGGTCATGCGGTTGACGCGGTAATGGCGGTACATATGCGTCATTAGAAATTCTTTCAGCTCCGTCAAATCGTCCCTCATGGATTTGGAAAATGCTATCATCGGCGATTTCGCCTTGCGAATGTCGTTTGGCGATTTGGGATTCAATTTTCTTAGGCGCAAAGCGGATTCTTTCAATAAATCCTGCACCATCAGCCCGATCAAATCGCGGATAACTTCTTGGATCAGTATTTCATGCGCGATTTTTTTATGTTTGGCTTTGATCTTTGCCAGCGACTTTTTCACCATGCCGACCGAGGAGATGTCGTCAAGACTGAACAGATTGGCACGCAAGCCGTCGTCGATATCGTGATTGCTATAGGCGATGTCGTCGGACAAAGCCGCGATCTGCGCCTCGGCGCTGGGGAAGGTCGTTAAATCCAAATTATGTTTTTTGTTATAGGCCGCAAGCGTCGCGGGCAGCGCCTTGCCCTTTAACGGCCCGTTATGCTTCACAAGCCCTTCCAAAGTTTCCCAGGTCAGGTTCAGCCCGTCAAACGCGGCATAGCGTTTTTCGATTTGCGTCAAAACCCGCAAAGCCTGGTCGTTATGGTCGAAGCCGCCATAATCGCGCATCATATCGTGCAACGCATCCTCGCCCGCATGGCCGAACGGCGTGTGCCCTAAATCATGCGCTAACGCCACCGCCTCGGCCAGGTCTTCGTTCAAGCCCAAGGCCCGGCTGATGGTGCGGGCGATTTGCGCGACTTCCAGCGAATGGGTCAGCCGCGTCCTATAATAATCGCCCTCATGGTTTACAAAAACCTGTGTCTTGTATTCCAGTTTGCGGAACGCGCCGGAATGGATGATGCGGTCGCGGTCGCGCTGGAACTCGCTGCGGTTTGCGGGCTTGGGTTCCTTGATAAGGCGGCCTTTTAGGCTTTGCTGGCAGGCATAAGATTGCATTTCAGAACATTTTTCCTTGGAAAAGCAAAGGTAGAGGGATTTTAAGCCTCTGACAAGTTGTAATATTTACCTTTTATCCTATATACTGAAGCCATGGAACAGCAAGTCACCCTTACCGAAAATGCCGCAAAACGCATCGCCGAAATGCGCCAAAAGGAAAGCAAGCCGCAATTGATGCTGCGCTTGCGCGTCGATGCGGGCGGCTGTTCCGGCTTTTCCTATGTCTTCGACTTTGACGATCAAAAGCTCCCCGACGATTTGCTGTTCGAGCAAAATGGCGCGGGCATTCTTGTCGACCCGGTTTCGCTGGAGCTGATCAAAGGCGCAACCGTCGATTATGTCGAAGAACTGGTCGGGTCTTATTTCCAAGTCAAAAATCCCAATGCCCAATCCGGTTGCGGTTGCGGCGTCAGCTTTAGCATTTAGGGTTTAGTGTACACTAATGAAAATCGCCGCCTGGAACGTCAATTCCGTCAAATCCCGCCTTCAACATTTGACCAAATGGCTGCATGAAACGCAGCCGGATGTCGTACTGCTGCAGGAATTGAAATGCGAGGAAGCCGCCTTCCCGCAACTCGAAGTCAGCGGGCTTGGCTATAGCTGCTATATCGTAGGGCAGAAAACCTATAACGGCGTTGCGATCTTATCCAAAAATCCGCTGAATGTGACCGCAAAACGCCTGCCGGGCGACGATGCGGACGAGCAAGCGCGGTACATAGAGGCGGAAACTGGGGATAAAAAATGGCGCTTCGCCTCTGTGTATGTGCCGAACGGGCAAGACCCGCAATCGGACAAATACGGCTATAAATTGAATTTTCTAAAACGCCTGGATGTCCATATGAAAACTGTTTTGCACTCCGAACAAAAATTTGTCATCGGCGGCGATTTCAACGTGGCGTTTCAGGACATCGACGTGTTCGATCCTAAAATCATAAAAGATCAAATCCTGTTCACCGTGCCGGAACGCCAGGCGATGTATCAATTCCTGCATTTGGGATTCACCGATTGCTTCCGCGCGCTGCACCCGGATGCCCATGAATTCAGCTGGTGGGATTATAGGGGCATGGGGTTTGAACGCAATCTGGGCCTGCGGATCGATTACCTGTTTGCCTCGCCCCAGGCGGCGGATTTGTTGCGCTCCAGCCAGATCGACAAAATCCCGCGCGGATGGGACAAGGCGTCCGACCATGCGCCGGTTGTTGGGGAGTTTTCAGTTTAAAGAAGCTGGCTATTCCCCCTCTCCCGCTTGCGGGAGAGGGCCGGGGTGAGGGAAAAAAGCTTTATGTCCCTCATCCTAACCTTCTCCCGCAAGCGGGAGAAGGAATAAAGGTCGACTATACCAATTGCACGACATCGCTTGCGAATTTGCGCGAAAAGGCTTGTTCATGTTGGATTTTTTTGCGCAAAAGCTCTTGCCTTGATTCAAAAGATTTGAACCCGTATACAACTTTGTCCGCAGACGGCACGGATAACGCTGCCTCATGCAGCGGCACGCCCGATATCGCGGGCTTGCCGATTTTTTGGCCGATTTTCTGGTAACATTTCGGCGCGGGCGGCGGGAACAAAATGTTTTTCAAGCCGCGCGCGAGCGGGCGCAGAAAAACTCCCGCCAGCGCCGACAGGACAAAGCCGCAAATCACGAGCGCAGCGCGCAAGGGCAGTGCCGCAAGCTTAAACAAGCTTATAAGCGACGTGACGCCGAAACCGAACAGGTTTTTGAATACGCCTTGCCACAGATTATAATACATTCGACCCGCCTTTTTTGGCGTGGCAGCGCATGGGTTTTTTAAAATTCGCTTATATGAAAACCCCGACCCTCATCGGGATTTATGCCCTTTTTGCTATGCCCTTTACCCGCCTGTTGCTTACAGACGATGGTATAGGGAAAAGGTTAAACTTTCGTCGAAATCGGGAAATAATTTTATGCCGGAAATTTCGCTTTGTTTTCAGCGGGACGAGCGCGCAGGATGTGGCGGCCGCACGCGTGTTTCTCTTGTGGATACTCGCCTCGCTGGACTGCCTTTGGCGACTTTCTGCACAATTTGCAGCATAATCGGGCTAAGCGTGGTTTCACAATTTTCCGCGACGATTTTTGCGATGCCCCGCGCTTGTTGCGGCGCGCGGTTATGCAAACCCAAAATATTCTGCGCCGCCAAACCCATCAGCTGCGCATAGAAAATTTGGCAACGGCGCGTATTGTCCGGCTGCTTTAGAAATTGCAGGACTGCTTTTGCCGGGCCATCGCCGCTGCCTTTCTTGCCCATCGCCGCGCCGATGGCGGGGACAAAACATTCTGCTAAGGCCTCACCTTTTTTACCCTCGAATCTATGGGCTGAAGAATCATAGTTATGCTGCTGCGGAAAATCTTCGGACTCTACCGCGCCCGCCGCTTGCAGCATCTGATCGAAAGGATAGATGCCGGATTCAAAAACTTTTTTGGCTTGTTCTTTGGGATAGCCCAATGAACCCACAACCATATCCGCATAAGGAATCGTCCGCGCATAACAAACCGGATCGGCGCGTTTCGGCGCTCGCGCCGCCAAATAGCAATAGACCCTGGCGTAATCCAGCCGGTCGGCATAATCTGTTCCATTCCAAAATTGCAAATCCGTTGCTGCGGATTCGATCACATCCGCGCCCTTGATTTCCGCCATTGGCGCAGGACGCGGGCCGGCGACGCTATCCAGCAAATTGCTTCGCAAATAGCGCTTGGCGGTATCCAAAGCCTGTTTTGGGTCGGTAATTTTATTGCCGCTTTTTGATCTTGTCATGGCCACATTATATCTCTAAAAGATATTCAAATCAATATCGTATTAATAATCAATATCGCATTAATTAAGAGGCATCCGTGCAAGATCAAAACTCCCCTATCGACCGCGACTTACTGTTGGCTAAGGCCTATCAAACCTTCCTATCGCTGTTCTGCGGGAGTCACCCTACGGAAGACGATATTGATAACATTGTAAATGATTTAGCAAAAGGTAAGTGGAGTGCATCATCGCTGTTCGGTGATGGCAATAGAACAACATTTGTTGAAGACTGCAAGAAAGCAAAGTTTCCGCCAATTTTCACCGAAGAACGCGACAGGGCACATCCCGACGAGGATAATCTGTTTCTATATTTTGCCGCCGCACGAAAACGCATGGCTGCGATCCAGGCCGCGCGCGGCGAATATTCCAAACTTGCGGCGATGGGGCCGGATACGGATTTTGAAGAACGCCATACGCTGTTCTTGTCTATACGGAGAACACTTGCCGAACAAAAAGCCGATTGGTCGTCGATGGATGCGTCCAAATCCAGCTCGGCGGAAATGGTTTTGGATGAAATCGGCGCTGCCGAATTGACCCGCCGCGCCGAGGCTTTGCGCCAAGCCAGAAAAATGCTCGCCGATTTAAGGATCGAAAACAGGCCGTCCAATCTTCAAGCCGCCGATCGGATACAAGAAGTTTTAAATATGGCCGGATTCGGCCCGGATTATCTTGACCACAGCTGGAAGCCGGGCGAAGGCATGGTGCAACTGATGCATTTGGTTCATCAGGAAAGGGTAACTTATGTCCAAGCGCTGTTTCGCGGCACGACATCTGACAACCCGCATGACCTTCCCTATTCCTTGCCGCCCGAAACCGTTTTGGCAGAATGCCAGAAATATCATATTACTTTGGGCGAGCTATATGGTCACCCCGATATGCCGGAAAGCCAGGCGCAATCGCTTTTCGATCATCATCGGCGCATTTGGAATCTGCGCTATGCTTTTTTCCTGGACATAAGAACAGGCCATATGCCTTTCATGCACGACACCATAAAACAGCATTTGACCGCATCGCAATTGGCGTCCGAAGTCAGCGATTGTTCGTCCGATTCCACCAACGCGCTGATGCCGTTTTTAGACGAAACCGAAAGACAGAACGCGCCCGCAGCCACGAAAGCCCATCTTGCACGCTTGCGGCAGAAATATTTGGATAGATGAAATAAGAATTGTCGTTCCGAGTCCTTCGGCAGGCTCAGGATAAACTCCGGCGAGGAATCGCCGGATATCAGACAGCGCATCTTTGCCGTAATAACCCCCACCTCTGTCCTCCCCCAAGGGGGAGGAAGAAAACAAGCTCGGGATGACACTAAAAAACTCCCCTCCCCCTGCAGCTTGTCCTGAGCCTGTCGAAGGAGGGAGGGTCAGGGAGGGGGTGGTTGCCGCGAATGAAAAACCCTGAATAACCGGATATCGCTTTTCCCAAAACGACCCTCCTCCTATGACAGTGGACGGTTGACAGTGGACAGTTGATAGTTGACAGGGTAGTGACTCATTTTAAACTATAATAGCTCGTCATCCCCGCGAAAGCGGGGATCCAGGGAAGCGAACACTATTTTTGTGGCTCTGGATTCCCGCCGGAGCCTGTCCCCGCGAAGGGCGCTAAGCTTCCGGTTGACAGTGGACAGTTGATAGTTGACAGGGTAGTGACTCATTTTAAACCATAATAGCTCGTCATCCCCGCGAAAGCGGGGATCGGAATGACAACTGATACCCGTCAACCGTTAACCGTCAACTGCCCCAGGGCTTGCCGCAACTTGCTTAGCGCCTCGCCCGCTTCGTGACGCTTGATTCTCATTTCCTCGACGGCGTCTTCGGCGGCGCGCTCGACGAAATTCGGGTTGCCCAATTTCGTATCGCAATGCGCGATTTCGTCTTGCAGCTTTTTCATTTCCTTTTGCAGCCGCGCGCGTTCGGCGTTTAAATCGATCAGGTCGGCGATCGGCAATATCAGCGTCGCACCCTCGATCACATGCACCGCCGCGCCTTTTGGAATATCGCCTTGGATCAGCTCGATGCCGGAAAGCCGCGCGATTTTGCAAATCACATCGCGGTTCGATTCTATCCGGGATTGCGCCTCGGCGCTTGCGTCTTTTACCAGCAATTTCAATTGCGCGGCGTGGCTGATGTTCAACCCGGCGCGGGTCGAGCGTATCGCGCCGATCAGCTCGATCAGCCAAGAGGCTTCTTTTTGCGCATTGCTGTCGGCGCGCAAAGCAGAATAATCCGGCCATTGCGATATAATCAACGCCTTGCCGCCGTTCAAATTCAATTTTTCCGAGAGTTCCTCGGTGATGAACGGCATCAAGGGATTCAGCATATGCGCGAATTGGGCCAAGGCCCAAGCCGTCGTCTTCCGCACTTCGGATTTTTGCGCCTCGTCCGTGCCCAGCAAAATCGGCTTGGTGAATTCCAAATACCAATCGCAGAAATTGCCCCAAATGCCGTGATAGATTTTTTCGGCGATCAGATCGAAACGATATTGCGGCATCAGCGCGCACAAATCTTTTTCCATGGAAATTATTTCGGCGACGATCCATTTGTTGATGGAAATCCTTGCCGTGTTCGGATCGAAAGCGGGATCGAATACGCATTCGTTCATTTCGGCATAACGCGCCGCGTTCCATAATTTGGTGGCAAAGCTGCGGTATCCGTCAACACGCTGTTCCGACAATTTGATGTCGCGCCCCGGCACCGACAAAGCGGCCAGCGTGAACCGCAACGCGTCGCATCCGTATTTTTCCATCACCGTCAAGGGGTCGATGATGTTGCCTTTGGACTTGGACATTTTTTGTCCCGAAGCGTCACGCACCAGCGCATGGATATAAACTTCGCGGAACGGCACTTGTTTGGTGAAATGCAAGGACATCATCATCATCCGCGCCACCCAGAAAAATATGATGTCGAATCCCGTCACCAAAACGTCGGTCGGAAAATATTTCTGCATCTCGTTCCAATCCGCCGTCTTGTCCTGTCCGTTTTCCCAGCCCAAAGTCGACATCGGCCACAGCGCCGAGGAAAACCAAGTGTCCAGCACGTCTGGATCGCGCGTCAACGCGACTTTTTTGCCGTAATGATTTTGCGCCTGCTGATGCGCCTCGGCCTCGTCCATGGCGACGATCACATGATTGTCCGGCCCGTACCAAGCGGGAATCTGATGGCCCCACCAAAGCTGGCGCGAAATGCACCAGGGCTGGATATTTTCCATCCAGCGGTTATAGGTGTTGACCCATTGTTCGGGTACGAATTTCATCTTGCCCTGCTCCACCGCTTGGATCGCCGGCTTTGCCAGCGTCGCGGCGTCGCAATACCATTGATCGGTCAGCCAGGGTTCGATCACGACGCCGCTGCGGTCGCCATGCGGGATCACCATCGCGTTATCCTCGATCTTTTCCAAAAGGCCGAGCGATTCCATTTCCGCGATAAATTTTTCCCGCGCCTTGAAACGGTCAAGGCCGCGGTATTCCTTCGGCGCGGCGTCGTTCAAATGCGCGGTCTTGTCGAACACGTTGGGCAGCGGCAAGTTGTGGCGCTTGCCGACTTCGAAATCGTTGAAATCATGGCCGGGCGAGATTTTCACGGCGCCGGTTCCCTTTTCCCTGTCGACATAGTCGTCGGCGATAATCGGCAATATGGCATCGACCATCGGCAGCTTGACTTTCTTGCCGATCAGATGTTTGTACCTGTCGTCGTCGGGATGCACCGCGACGGCGGCATCGCCGCCCAGCATGGTTTCCGGGCGCGTCGTGGCGATGATGATAAAATTATCTTCGCCCTGAATCGGATATTTCAGATGCCACATCTTGCCTTTGGTCTGGCGCTGCTCGACCTCGAGATCCGAAATGGCGGTTTGCAATTTCGGGTCCCAATTGACCAGGCGCTTGTCCTTGTAAATCAAGCCTTGGCGGTACAGTGCCACGAACACATGGCGCACCGCGTGGCTTAACCCTTCATCCATGGTAAAACGCGCGCGCGGCCAGTCGGCGCTGGCGCCGAGGCGTTTCAGCTGCGAGACGATCGTGCCGCCGGATTGTTCTTTCCACTCCCAAACTTTATCCAAAAACTTTTCTCGGCCCAGATCGTGCCGGGTGATTTTTTGCTCGGCCAATTGCCGTTCCACCACCATTTGCGTTGCAATCCCCGCATGGTCTGTTCCCGGCATCCATAAAGTATCGCGGCCCAGGCGGCGGTGAAAACGGATCAATATATCTTGGATGGTAAAGGTCAGGGCATGGCCCATATGCAGGCTGCCGGTCACATTGGGCGGCGGAATCATGATGCAATAAGGCTCTTTGCCGGATTGCGGATGGCAAGCGAAATAGCCTGCCTTTTCCTGCGCGGCGTAATGTTTCTGTTCGATCAAATTCGGGTCGTAGGTTTTTTCCAGCATCGCAATTAAATTCCAAAATGCTTCATGTGAAGCATTTTAAAAGAAAATGTTAAAGTAACGCTTTAATTTAAAAAGCGCGGTTCAGGCCAAGATTAAGGGAATCCGGCGAAAAGTCTAGAGCAAATCCTTGCGCTCTTCGGCCTCTCGCGACATGCGTTCGATTTCGGCGCGGACAAGGCGTTCGACGATGCTTGGCAGATTTTGGTCCAGCCATTCTTTCAGATGCGGGCGAAGCAGATCGCGGATAAGGTCTTCGAGTGTCATGTCCATATTCCCTAGATTAAAGCCTCGGGCGTGGATCGCGCCAGCCAATTCGGCAAAAGTGCTGGTAGATTTTTCCTTGATGGGCGGAGAAAGCAAACTGCGGCCAACATCTTCTTGCATGGCTTTATAAACTTTGGCATCCAAATCATCGGACCGCAACGCGGGAACGGTCTTTTCGACCGGCTTGCCGGCGGCGGGCGCGGCGGCTTCTTGCAAAAACGCATCCCTTCCCGCCTCGGCAAGATCCTCGCTGGAAGGGGGCGGTGGAGCCTGTGCTGGCGGGGCTTCTTCAGCGATATCGGTCAAAACCAGGCTGTCATCCGTCGCGGGCACATCAGTAGGCGCATCGGCTGGTGTTGCCTCAGGGGCTGCCTCTGGAGTCGCGGCCGGGGTTTCTGCTTGCGTAGCTGGAGCCGCCGCTGCTGGCGCAGGGGAAACGGCTTCGGCGGTTTCCTCCGCCGGAGCTTCCTCGGGCGCTTCTTCGTCCTTGTCGTCGGAAATAATACGGCGGATAGAGGCGAGAATTTCCTCCATCGACGGTTCTTGGCCTTTATCGGACTGGCTCATTGCGGATATTGGTTCCTAAAAACCCAAAGAAAACACAGGATACGAATTATGCGTCTGCCGGACAGGTGAAGTTACCACCCGCACAGAGTAATTCCAGCATAAAACACATAAAAAGCGGCGGAAAGCAATAACTTAATTAGTTTTCAACAGATTTTGGGGGGTGTGCCGTCAACAGGCCATTAAGATTCAATATGTGACCATGGTGTGGTCGATATTCTTGGCCCAGGCATCTATGCCGCCACGCATGCTGACGGCATTCGGAAAACCTGCCGCACGCAAAAAGGACATGCCCTTTAAGCTGCGCATGCCATGATGGCATACGACGACAATGTGGCGATCTTGCGGCAGTTCGTTCACGCGCGATTGCAATTCGGACAGCGGAATATGCACCGCGCCCGGCATCGCACAAATATCGAATTCCCATTTTTCGCGCACGTCCAGGATGCACGGCGCATCGCCGCCGGGAGCCATCATTTTATATACATCGGCAACGTCGCATTGCTGTGGTACGCCCATTAGCATCGTGCCCCTTTGGATTTAGAAAACAAAACGGTTTTGCAGCTTCGGGTTTTCTATATAGGGCGAGGCGGCGTCGAACAAAGCCCTGCCCGAAACGGCGGCGGATGCTCTTTTATAAAGCATCGCCTTGCCCTGCCCCAAAGCTATGGCCGGCGCGCTTGAATCTTTCAGCACGCAAACCAGCCTGCCGCCGTCGTTAAGCTGCGAGAAAAGCTGCAGCGGCGGCTCCGCGCAAGCGCCGTTGACCAGGATGACGTCATAGGGCGCGCCTTGCGGATATCCTTGCAACAACGGCGCGGATTGGAATTTGTAATCGCCCTCAATGCAAAGCCTTTGCAAATTGTCCTTGGCTCGGTTCAACATTTGCGGATCTTGGTCGATGCCGGTGACTTGCTTTGCCAGCTGCGCGATGCAGGCGGTCGAATAGCCATAACCGCAGCCGACATCCAATACCCTGTCTTGTTTTGTAATTTCCGCAGATTGGATCAGGCGGGCAAAGACCATCGGCTCCAGCATAAAGCGGCCATTTTGAAAAACCAAATCCTCGTCGATATAAGCAACGGGCTGCATCGCAATATCCAAAAATTCTTCGCGCGGCAACTGGCGCAAGATACGGATCAAATTCGGATCGGTTACCTTGTTGGTGCGCAGCTGACCATCGACCATGTTGTCGCGCAGCTGGGCGTAATCGGAACGGGTCTGTGAAATGGCGGCGTTTGGATTCATAAAGGATTTATACGAGATTCTGTGGCGCAGGGCAATTGGGCGGCGGCATATTTAAGACATTTTCTTTCGTGTTGCGTGAAAATCTGTTGATGGTTTGTACTGGCTGGGGATAGGAATTATCCCTATAATAAACGCATTCTTATCCAAACCTGGGAAAAATCATATGTCTAGGGAACCGATGATACTAGAAGGCCGCGGTGAAGCTTGTATGAGAGCCATAGCGGATTCCATTCCTGATTCGGTTATTAACCGTCGACCTCATCTCCGCGACCTAATTAACAAGGCGGGAGGAAGACAGAATGTGAGACCGGATACCTTGTTTGCACTCTGCGCAAAAGATCCAGAAGATATTGCCGCCTTGAGAGAAGCCGGCTATCCAGCCGGAAACCATCCCGATCCATCCAATTCAAGGGCGGTGAAAGCCAACGAGAATTCGAGATAGTTTTAAGAGCAAGCTGAACATTTGAGGTCAACACTCATGACTGACGTTTTAAAAATAGATAGCATACCTGTAAGAATGGTAGACCCTGCTGAACACTACGCTGCCAGCATATGCAATATGATCCCGCCAAGATTACATATAGGCACTACTTACCGGGAAATTGCCGACAATCATCTCTTATTCACAAGAATGTCCCTGATTTTGAGCGGCGCTGTAAAACAGGGCGAAGAAGAAGTCATGCAGCGCGTCGCGGCGGTTGTAAAAAGGGCAGACCCCAAACAAAGCCAAATGCGCACAGTCAGTGAAAGAGCATATAAGAAAATTCATGCGAGGATAACTAATCCTATCATTTCTAAATGGCGCGAAGACATCAAGCAAGCGCTATCTGGACATAAATTCGGCGCACAAATAGAAAGCCTTTTGCTGAAAGAATGCCTTCCTTCCCAGCCGCACCCCGTTTCTCTGGCTTCGGCGCAGATGGCGGAATTAGAAAGTAGAGTTCGGTCGAGATAATAAAATGCAGGCGGGAGACGCGGTGCCCCACTGCGCTGTGCGCAGGGCAATTGGCAGAACAAGGCAAAGCACATTAATGTTGGGCCAGCACCTCTTTTACCACATTGCGCAAGCTGTCTTTGTAATCTGGCGCATAAAGAATATCGTCTATCTTCTGCGCAGCGCCATCCTTATTTTTTACCAAAACGATCCGGTCGGTCCAATCGGCGTCGGGATAGGCCGCAAAAAGATAGCGGATTTCTTGGATAGCCGATGTAATTTTTAACCCGGCCTCGCACCTATCCGCCCGGTCGGGATAGGATTGGTATGGGATTCCATCGCCCAGCGGCGGTTTTTCCTTTGGCTTTGATTTTTGTATCGCGTCGCTGTGCCGCTGCGCCCGCTGAACCGCCCGCAGCAGAGACGGGGAAAGCAGCGATTCAATCGCCGCCTGGTTGCCGCTTTGAACCGCAGAGCAAAATTCCTGCGCTATTCCGGATGGGCGCGGCGCAGAGGATGCGCAACCGGAAAGAACGGCGAGGAAAAGAATAAAGCCGGAGATCCTGGAAAATGAAAGCCGCATTAGCCTAACAATAAAAAGATAGATGGAGGCGCGGAGCGGAATCGAACCGCTATACGAGGATTTGCAATCCTCTGCATCACCACTCTGCCACCGCGCCAAACTAAAAAACCATGCAGAGGATTGCCTTTTATATTCGCGCCACCGCCTAAGCCAACCTAGGCGCGCTGGCCTCTGCATCATAACTTTTTATCTTGTCCGGCACCGCCTAACCAACCTAGCCGGACCGGGCTGCCACCGCGCCGAAACTTTAAGGATTAGTGTTCGGGCAGCAGCAGAAATTTCCTAAACCCTATACACCGCACACTAAACACTGAAAAATGGCTCCCCGGGTAGGATTCGAACCTACGACCAATCGATTAACAGTCGATTGCTCTACCGCTGAGCTACCGAGGAATAGAAGGAATCGTTAAGTATCAAAAACCTGTTGCCAAGTCTATAGTTTTCTGTTTGCCCAGGGTTTCCGCTTGACTTTTGTTGCACCGCATATAAAATGCATTTCTTATTAGGAAACTTCTGGCCTAGAGGTGCTTTATGAAGAGAACCCCTGTTGTTGCCACTCTTACCCTTTCCGCAACATTCCTTGGCGTTGGTCCTGGCTGCGAGCAACGCGCCTCAACTTCGACGGCCTCTTATGCCTATCAAGTCGATGGTGACAAAGTACCCGTGCAGATTCTCTTGGAAGACGGCACCTTGATGCGCGTAACGCAACGCGGCAACTGGATTTTTTTCTATAAAACTTCGCAAGGCTATGGAGAACACGGTATCGATGCCCAACGTAACGGTTCCGGCGGCGGCATAGATTGGGCAAAAGGAAATATTTACACCAAAATCAATTATCTTGAGGCTCTGGCTTTTTTTGATAATGATTGGACAAAAATTTATAATGCCGTGGTTGAACAATCCGGCAGAGTTGCCAATTCCGTCGATCCTGCACTAATTCGCAAAACCTTAGAACGCCTGGTCACAAGAAATGCTTTGTTCACCCTCAATAATCCCAATGATCCTTCCTTTGTTTGGGAAAAAGTGGAACCTTATTGGGCACAATATGCCAGTGGTGATAGAGATAGGATGCAGCCGCTAGATTCCATTCACACGGACGATATGACCAACCCGTTTGCGGATATCACGACCGTCCATTGCCCGGTTTACATCAGGTTGCCGGATAATAATTTGCTAAAGATTACAGAAAGATCCGTAACCTCGGCAATTGAAAGCGATTCGGATGTCAGATTTTATAAAACATCTTCCGGTTATTCCGTTGCCGGAGGCAGAATAACCGTTGGAGGGAACGGCGGCGGCGCGGAAAAACCCATTGGCATGCAATATGACGAGATCAGCGCCGTGGAAGCGTTGGCTTTTTTAGGCAATGATCTGCAAAGACTGATGAATCCGGTCAACAATCAGAACAGAATAATTAGCCTGTCGGTTGAACCGGAATCGGTCCAAGCTATCTTCGATGACTTGGCACGGGGAAATACTGCCATTACCAACCGCATTAACCCGGAAAGGCTTATACGCGGCGGACGCTAGTTTATCATTTTTTAACCCCCGCCTTGTATACTATAAGATGGGGGCTATATGATTTCATCGGTTTTTCAGAATCTTTTAGGGTCGTTCGCCCGCGCGGGACAAAAGCTGGAAAAAGTGGCGCTGAACGCGCATCCCGACACCGCCAGCGGCGATTTGACCCAATCCATTATCGAGGCGAAAATGGCCGAAACAGAGGCCATGGCGGCGGGCAAAGCCATTCGCCGGATCGACGAGATGGAAAAAAGATTGCTGGATATCGTCAGCTAATTTTTTTCCTCTCCCGCAAACGGGAGAGGGAGACTAGATGAGATCAGAAGGCGTTATATAACGCAGCAATTCCCCTTTTACAGAACCGCTTTTAAAATCGGCCCATTGCGCCAGCGGCAGCTTGACGCTGGCAAACGCCGATGTGGGAAAGCCGGAACACAATGCGTCAATAGCATCCTCATCCCCCATTTTCGCCAGCTCAGAAGCCAATATCTGCAAGCCGGGATTATGCCCGATCACCAGAACCGATTTGTGCAAGTCGTTCATCGCCGATATTATTTCTGCGATCTGCGATGGTTCGGCGTGATACAACGCGTCTTGCATCACAATTTTCTGGCTCGCAGGCAAATACGGCTTTAGCGCGTCCAGAGTTTGCGCGGTGCGTTTGGCCGTCGAGCATAAAACCGCGTCGAAAACGATTTCCTTTTGCTTGATGTAAAGGCCCATAATGGTCGCGGCCCGTATACCGCGATCGGTCAAGGCGCGGTCGCGGTCAGCCACGCCCCGGTCGTCGGTCGCTTTGGCGTGGCGCAGCAAATGCAGGATTTTCATGTAAACTTTTTTCCGATAGGTTATAGTCCAGCCCATCAACATAGCGGAGAACCATGTCGAGTAAAGTCAAAATTTTGTCGGAAGAAAATTTGCACCAAGGTTACGTCCGCGTCAAACGGTACGGTTTGCAATTCCAATTGTTCCAAGGCGGGTGGAGCGAAATTATCACCCGCGAGGTCTGCCTGCGCGGCGACGCCGTCGTGATCGTGCCTTATGATCCGGTTTTGGACCAAGTTTTGATGATCGAGCAATTCCGCCTGCCCGCTTTTTGTTCCGGCGCCGATCCCTGGCTTGTCGAGCTGCCCGCCGGAATGGTCGACAAGGACGAAACGCTGGAACAAGTGGCGGCGCGCGAGATGATCGAAGAAACCGGGCTGGCCATAACCCATCTGCGCCCCATCCACCATTTCATGCCAAGCCCCGGCGTGATGTCGGAAACATTGCATTTATTCGCGGGGAAAATAGACCTCGCGCCGCTGCAAAACGGGCATGGCGAAATTTTTGGCCAAGCCGACGAAGCCGAGGATATTCGTCTGCGTCCCATCGCGGCGCGGGATATCGCCGGGCTTTTGGATAGCAATAAAATCAATAACGCTTCGGCGATTATCGGGCTATATTGGCTGCTGCGCAACAAAGACCGATTGAGCCAAGAATGGAGAAGACTTTGACAAAGCTTAAAATGGAAACCGATATCTGCCGCCTTGGCCTTGCCGACGAAAAAGGCATGGTCAACAAGCCGGTTTACCGCGCCTCGACGATCCTGTTCGATTCGATAGAAGAAATGCACGCGGTTGAAAAAAACCGCTATGCCGGCAATCAATTATATTACGGCCGCTACGGCAACCCGTCGATCCATGGGCTGGCGGAAACTTTGGCGGTGCTGGATGGCGGCGACCTTGCCGTGCTTTACCCTTCGGGCATCGCCGCGATCGCTGGCGTTTTACTCACCCTTTTAAAGAGCGGCGACCATATGCTTATGACCGAGGCGGCATACCCCAATTCAAAAAATTTCGCCGAGAATATTTTAAAGCCGATGGGCATCGAAACCGGCTATTACGATCCGCTCGATCTGCAAGCCTTGGAAAAAGCGATCAAGCCCAATACAAAAGTGGTTTTTCTGGAATCGCCCGGCTCCAGCACCATGGAATTTCAGGACGTTCCGGCCATCGCAAAATTGGCAAAATCGCGCGGCCTTAAAACCGTTTTGGACAATACCTGGGCGACGCCGCTGCGTTTCCGCCCGCTGGAGCATGGCATCGACGTGGCGGTGCAATCCGTCACGAAATATATCGCGGGCCATGGCGATTTGATGATGGGCGTCGCGGCGGCGAAAAACCCACTCGCCCAGCAGATCAACCGGATCGCGATTATCGCGGGATATTGCGTCAGCCCGGACGATTGCTTTATGGCCATGCGCGGTTTGCGCACCATGGCGGTAAGGATGAATCACAGCGAAGCGTCGGCTAAAAAAATCGCCGCCTGGCTGAAACAGCGGCCAGAGGTGCAAGCGGTGCTGCATCCCGAATTCGACTGCCTGGGCAAGGACATTTTCACCCGCGATTTCAAGGGCGGCAACGGCGTTTTTTGTATCATTTTGCAAAGCCGCTTTTCCGAGGCCAATGTGACGGCATTCATCGAAAGCTTGGAGCTTTTTGGGCTTGGGTTCAGCTGGGGCGGATTTGAAAGCCTGGCTCTGCCGCAAAGCCCGACGCGCACCTATTGCAGGCTGCCAAAAGGCCAGATCGTGCGTTTCAATATCGGGCTTGAAGACCCCGACGATTTGATCGCCGATTTGGGACAGGCAATCGCACGATTAACCTAAAAGAGCGGTGCAATCCTTTACAGAATTATGCTTGCAATACTAAGGATTACTTGCTTTTTCCGCCAATTTTCAACAATGACTGTTGCATTACTGAAGTTTTGAATAAAAACAAAGATTTAGGCTACAGGAAAACAGTGCTTTTATAAGAATTAACGGCATCCTTATATTGCAACCGTGAATTGTTGTTGATTTTTTATGTATTTCGTTGCATATAGGGGCCTTGATGGGTTCACCTTTGGGTGAACTGTTCATCTCGTACCCTCCTGTAACTAATACAGCCGGATCCTTTGTGTTCCGGCTTTTTTTTGTTAAAAAATGCCTGCGCATGCGGGATGGCAAGCGC
>JACCDG011304854.1_pt1 | contig 29318 bp, 54 predicted proteins | sample 7442471 | NCBI WGS metagenome assembly JACCDG01 (sample SAMN15323444, study PRJNA562643) | freshwater metagenome | isolation source: river surface water | place: USA:Blue River Watershed | collected 2017-08-17 | reverse complement strand
CCGCCTGTTCCATCATCGGCTGGAGCTACTGTAAATAAAGCACAATATAAAGTTCCTGGAACAGAATATGCTGTATTTCCAAATATTAAATCTAAAATTTTTCCTTCTGTATAATTACTAAATCCAGCCATTTTTTTAACCTATATTAATTATAATACACTACACTAAAGAATTGTGAATACGCATATTCATACTACTATTTTCCCATTCAGAACCACTTACAATAACTGGTAAAGCTCCAATATCTCCCCCATCATGAGCAGTTCCTAAAAATTCAGGATTTGTAGTATAAAAACCTTCTCTTACCCAATCATATAAATCTTCTATTACTGATAGAGGATTATTTTGTAAAGCTGTGTAAGCGGCGCTTTCTTTTTGGGCTTGTGTTTGTCCTGAAGAAGCATAACCTCTAACTACTGACCAAGTTGTTAAATTTCTTGTTGAATCAACAAAGTTTGGTAATATTTGTAAATCTGTACTTTCTGGATTTGTTGTTTGCGGTGTTCCATAATATGTGCCTGATGATGCTTTTAAATCTTTATTATAAGTACCATTTGCTGGACTCATAACTCCCGTATTAGTAACATCTCTGCCTCCATAAACATTATTCTTACTTATTGTAGTAATAACATTATCATTAGGATTATTAACTCCTCCATTATAAGTATTCCAAACTAAAGGTCTTGTAGTAGAATTATCATTTCCAAATATATTAGATTGTAAGCTTCCTATCATACCAGTATGAGGATTATAAGCATCTCCCATATATATAGGAGTTGTGCTTAAAGCTCCCACAACTGTATTATGTTCTATGTTATAGGTTTGGGAAGCTGCTCCTAATAAACCTAAAAGAAAACCTGAAGAGGTTGTTCCTAAAAGACATTTTAATACTAAATTATAAGTAATGTTTCTAATACCAGTACCATTAGAATTAGCATCTATAACATCTCCCTGACTATTTGAATTACAATTAGCTTCAATAACGTTTTGAGTTATGTTGTATGTAAATGTTGCTGTTCCTGATTGTAAAATGTGAGGATCAGTATTAGCAGCATCATCATAATAAACATAATTATTTCTAAATGTTGGTGGTACATTTAAAACAAGAGGACTATTTGATTGTTTTCTAATAAAACTATTTTCTATAATATTTCCAGAAAAACTAGTACCAGAAACTTCAGGAATTGTATGAAAATAACATTTATTCCATGTAACATTACTTTGGTTGGGCATACCGACCTGTTTCATAAAAACACAACCTATTTGCTCATAAGCTGTTGCATTTCCAGAAAAATATAAACTATAAGTACCTCTTGTATTATTAAAAAAAGTATTACCAAAATTTATAATTGAGTTAATATGTGGAGTACCAGCTAAATTCCATTCTCCAGAATTACTTAAAGTACAATTAATAATCTTATGATATCCTCCAACGTTTCCAGACCATGGATTATATGCATATCTAGTACCATCATAACAGTTACTTATAGTAGTGTAGAGAAAATCATAATAACCACCAACAATAAAAGAAACTCTACTAAAATAAAAATCTCCTCCCGTTGCAGTAATAGTACAAGGGCTAATACTTGTTCCGTTTGTTCTAATCCAAGTATATTGTGAGTTTGCAGACATTAACTGCCAAACTCTTCTACCACCAGTAGCTTCAAAAGTTAAAGTTATTCCAGCAGCAATATCAACTGTAGGATTAGCCTGTAAAGAAGCTATGGTTTGGTTATGAATCCAATCACCATCTACAGTTAAATTAGCGTTTAAAAGGATTCTACAAGAACTACCACCACTCATAGTAATAGCTGTTCCTGTTCCTGTTCCTATAGATTGAGAAGTATCTACAGTCAATAAACCATTAAAACTGTGTACTACTGTATCTCCAGATGTAGGAACTCTAGCTAATCCTGATTGTGTGCTATTGTCATACCATGGAGAAGTAGGATTTTCTGAAGAATTAGACCAATTTCCCGCCCTTTGTGTTGTAAAAGTTGCCATTTATCTTTTATTAAACATATTTTGCGAATATAGAAGCTACAAGACCAGATCCACTAGCTTGCCACTTTATACCACTATTACAAAATAAACCTATTACAGATTCTAGAGTATATTGTCCAGCAGCGGCAATAGAAACTGTTGGAACTAAAACCCCCCCGTCACCATCAGTTAGTAAAAAAGTTAAAGCTCCCCCAGTAGGATTACTTACAACCACATTATAAAAAATAGAATCAGTACTTGTAACAGCAGTTAAACTTGTGGGAACAGCTTGAATAGCTGGTGATAGCTCTTTTTGGGGTATTGATCTATAAAACATTTTAGAATACTATTACCTTGAAAGTTAAAGCAGTAGCAGGAGTAATAGGGTTAGCTGTAATATTACCTATGGCAACCTTTACAACTCCAGCACTATCCACCCAAGCATTAGCAATAACTAATCCAGAATCCAAATCATCCACACTCACATTTACAGAATATGTAGAATCAATATAATCAGGAATAGTTAATTGAGTTACTTCTGTAGTAGCGTTTGTAATTTCCCCAATAGTTGCGGCTGCAACTGTTACCTCACCTTGCCAAGAATACATCTGTGATGATAAAGCCATTTAAAAAATATTTAACCTCATTATCATTTTATCAAATTATTCCATTTTAAGAAGTTGTAATACTTACATCAGGATAAACCGTTAAGATACCACTACTTACAGTATAGATAGATTGGGTTCCGTCTTCCATTTGTATATCATAAAACAAATTACACTCTCTTGGAGGTAAAGAAGAAGTTGCTGATGGGGGAACATTTACAGAAATAATTCCATTTGCCGCATCCGTAATTACAATATAAGAAGGTGAGGTAATAGAAAAAACAGCATCATTATCCGAATCGCTTATATCGAATTTTGCAGTCATTCTAAAAGCTGAACCTTGCAAGTTTACAGAAGATCCTGCATTAGTTATTGTAACTCTGAAAGGAAGAGTGTCTCCCCTAACCATTTCTAAATTTCTTCTAGTCATTTAAATCCTTATGGAGTAGTAATAGAAACATCCGGTAATATAATTAATTTTCCATAAGCTACAGTATAAACATTAGATTGAGCATCTGTAACTTGCGCATCAAAAAGCAGTTCTACTTTTCTTGGAGGAAGACCTTCCGTATCCGCTGGTTCTATTAAAAATGTAAAAGTTCCTTGTGTTGGAGCAGTTACAGTAATACCATCTCCCTCAGTTAATACTAAGAAAGCATCATTATCAGAATCGTCAAACTGCCATTTGAAAGTCATTCTAACAGAACAATTAGTTAAATCATAATATTGACCATCTTGGAAAATAATAAATTGTCTTGAATATGTATCTCCCCTTATCATCTTCATATCAGCAGAGAAATGCTCTCTACCATATACAAGATCGGAAGAAAACAAAATAGGATATACTGGTGGGAATGGTGGTTGACCAGTTCCTCCATTATCTGGAAAATCTGGACAATCACATTGAGTATCGAAAGCCCAAGCTACTAAAGGAACAATTGCCCCAATTTCAAAATCAGAACCAACTAAACTATCCGCCCCAATTGTAGCGGTATCTGTAATAGGAATACCATCTAATTCTTCCACAGTTTGGGAATCGAAAAGATATCTAACTATTTCAAAACCCATTTATGTAGTCCTTACAAATAAAGATCCGCCTAAATTAGTATTAGATGAAGATGATAGGTTATTGTGTGTTATTGAGAACCAAGTCTTAGAATCAAATGTAAAAGTATCCCCATAAGAATAAGTTCCCTCAACAACAACCGCATCCCACATAACCCCATTAACTGTACCTGGATCAGTCGTAGCCGCTTGTCCAAAAACAACATATGGAGTATCCATTAAAATGGTATCATCAAACCAAGTAGTTCCAGCGTTATCATTCACTGAATCAGCACAAATATCCGCTGAATGTCCTATTCTTAGAGCAAAAATTCCAGGATCATTTGAAAGGAATGTTGAGTTAATTTCAACCATGGAACCATTCAAAATAGTTACATAGTTTCCTGTATTAGACAAACCAGTACCATTATTACCTAATCTCTGTCTTAAACCTGCGAAATCGGCACTAGTGGAATCATTCCAGCATCTAGAAGAACTCCATATGCATTCCGTAATTCCAGCAAATGAAGGAACCCAAGGACATCCTACAGCCGCAAAGTCTCTCCTATTAGTAGATGTAGGAGCATTATCCTCTTGTAAAAAGAATTGATAAGGATTAGCTATAATCCTATAATCATTTCCTGAGGGATAAACGAAAATTTTAGCAGTACTTCCAATCAAAGTACCTGATGAATTTCTAACAGTTACTTGAGCGCAGTTACCTGAACCTGGATCTTGCAGTCTAACACAAGCCCTCAAAGATTGTGGTGTTAGTGCAGAAGTTACTACCCAATCACCACTAGACCCTGTTGCAGTCCAATTTGCGTTTACTAGTTGATTCTTTAAGTTATCAACGATTGATAATCTAGTTGTAGCTGTGAAGGTAGCATTTACTATAGGTCCACCTGAATAAACAATTGCCATTTATTTTTTAATCCTATATCTATTGTACAAAAAAAATAGCCCAAAAGGATTTCTCCCTTTGGGCATATTTCATTTTATTTATAAGTTAGTCACCGTTTACAGATCTATCATTCTGACATGCAGCCAAAGCAGCAATAACCGCTTTACCTAAAAGCATAGTTTGGTTAGACCCAAAAGCACCACCTGTATTTTCAGAAACAGGAATTGTTAAAGCTGTGCCTCCAGAACTTGCGGTTCCCCCTCTTCGGGCTGTTGGCGTCCAGTTTCCGTCACCAGCATCTACTAAATTAATGTAGTAAGAAGCCAATAGAATTACCTCCTAAAATCATTATAACATTTTAGGTTATAATTAATATGGACACAAAAAAAGGGGGAAACCTATCAAGGAATAAATTCCAAGGTAGATTTCCCTTTTGAGTTTAGGAGTAAATAAATTGTGTTTTTTTTCTATTTGTGGAAATGGTACTAGGTGTAGGAATTGAACCTACCTAATCCTGCGTGTAAAACAGGTGCCCAACCACTAGACCAACCTAGCTAATATCTTCTTCTTTAGATTTAATATCATCTAAAACAATAGGAACTGGTTCCTCATAAGTACATGTATATACAAGGGGTTTAACTTCCTCCCCTTCTAGTGTGTTTAAATCCATTTTAATTGGATCAGAACCAAACCCAAAAAACTCTTTAATTAATTGTAACATTTTCTTTTTTTCCTTTTAAATTAAAATTTGGTAGAAGGTGCAGGATTCGAACCTGCATTGCGCTCTAATCTGGAGCTAACACCTTATAAGGGTGGGGTTTTACCAATTAAACTAACCTTCCACATATTTAATTAGTATAGAGCAACCTATCTAATTCTAACAATACTCCAGTTCTTATATCCTTTAAAGTAACTTCATTAATAATGGGTTTTTCATCGATAGAATGAAAATAGTATACGGGTTTTAGAATACCTTTTAGTTCTTCTTCTCTCGAAACTTCATCCGTTGTAGTTTGTGAATATCCATGTCCTCCTGAAATTTCATCCAATCTACATAGACCTTTGAAGGATTTCTTTCCCGGATCAGTAATAGGATCTTTATAAATGTTGACTCCAGAACCATTTTCTTCTACATAGGTGGCTTTTAGGGAAAAACCCATATCATCACGCGAATTGTTTTGTAATAATATTCCTCCGATTCCGACAACTAGATTGGATGATGCCCAACCAATTGTTTTCATCATATGAAAAGTTTCTTCCAACTTCTTTCTATGGAAACCATCTCCGTAAATAACTCCTACAGAGGGATGAAGTTCTTCATAACCTTTATAATTTTTAAGGGTTCCGAATTGTTCACCTAGTAGACGGAAAACACCTTTCTTTTCACATTCTTCTGTAGAACGAGGATCACCACAAAGAATTTTGGTTTGATCCCCTGAATCTGGACGAAAAACTACTTTACCAGTACGAGAAAGAATCTTTTCCTTTAATTTGGGAGTGATATTTGTAAGTACATTCCATAAATTATAAGTATCAGATACGATAGACACAATACCACCCGGATAAGTTTCGAGCATGTGTTCAAATGCTTCAATTTCATTATCTGGACCAAAACTACACATAACAGAATGCTCGCTAGCAGGGACAGAAAGACCAATGGTACCCTCAGCATAATAATAATCCTTTAAGAGTTTGATAGCAGGAATTGTATCAGTTCCCAAAAAGCTTGTAAGATGAGCAGCACCAGACAAAGCCGCTGTTTCCTCAGATGAACAACCCCTATAACCAAAATCATGCACTTGATAAGGAACTAAATTATTATTAGAGCAGGTTTCTCTTGCCAACTTCTCCATAAATAAGCGAAGTTCAAAGCTTTTCGTTGCTACCGTATAAGTATTCCACACTTTTAGGAGAAGGGATTCAACAAATCCAGGCACCCAAAAGAATCTTGAAGATGTATTTGTTAAAGTTAGGATAACATTCTTATTTCTAACTCTATAACCCTCTGGAACAGACTTAATTAGTAAGGGAAAGTAACCTACGTTAACTAAATTGCGTAATTTGTGGATAATTTCTGAGTTTGCATCAGTTCCTAACACAGATTTTCTAATTTCAAGGAACTCATCTACATTTTCTTGAGTAATTCTTTGTTTAAAATACTTTTTTAAGTAGTATTGAAGGCCGAAAGGGATGCAATGGGTGTACATATTGTCCTTGCGAGCTACTAAAGTTGAATATACTTTAGTAATTCCAGGTTTGTATTGCTCCATATGCCCCATTTTATAGACATCAGTTAATAGAAGTGGGTTTACAGACATTCATTTACTCCAATTACTTGTAATTTTTTACTAATATTGTTGTGTTGTGGGAAAGAATCAGTTGTAATGATTCCCTCAAAACCAGCTTGCAGAAGAGTATCTAACCCTCTTGAAAAAATTCCATGAGTAACACCTAAAAACCTGCGGGCGGGAGATGGAATTTCATTAGAACAATGAATAAAAGTTCTTCCACCATCGCAAATATCATCTAAAATGATGGCTGATTCTGTATTTGGGTATGGATTTATTGGTTTATATGAAACAATTTGACCTTTATTTGTTTGATCCCTAACTTTTTGCAACATAAAATGAGGAACTTGATATTTTTGGGCAAAAAATTCCACTTTATCGCGTGAACCAGCATCGGGAGATACAAGACAAAAGTCTGCAATCTTGTGTCTAATTCTTAAATTGTCAATAAATTTGTCATATGGAATTGGATTTTCTACCATAAAAGAATCTGCCAACATTTCCAAACTACTTATAGAATGAATATCTAAAGTAATTATCTTATACATATAACCCAATAACAAATCTTTCAACATATTAATTCCGTAAGAATCTCCCCCTCCATTACCAACTACTCTATCCGCTCTTGAGTAAGGACAGTAGGGAATATATAAATCAGGAAATATATCTCTATAATAGAGAGCATTTAACAAACTAATAGTTTCTATTAAATTATTAGAGTTTAAAATATGGGCATGAACTAAAACTTTCCTATATTTTTTATTTGTAATTTCTGGATTTAAATTAATATGGGTTTCTCCTGCACTATGAGTAATAAATTCCACATTATTTTCCAGCCCATAATTAACTCTTAATACTAAATCGTAGTCACGCATATTTTCTCCTAAACTAAATAAATAAATAAAAATTGGTGTGTGGGGTAGGATTTGAACCTACGAGTTTACCACATGGGAACGATTTTACAGACCGCCTGCTTCAAGCCGCTTGCATACCCACACATTAAAATGGTACTCCCTAAAGGATTCGAACCTTCACTTGATGGTTTCTAAGACCAGTGCCTCTGCCAATTGGACTAAGGGAGCCGAAAAATCAGTGCCTCACTAGACTTACTAACTGCTAGATCTAGAACAAAGAGCCGATATAGACACTTTTAAAAAATAGGTTAAGGAAGTGTCAATTCACGGTTATATATTATAGGAGAACCTATTTCCTATCTCCAAAACTAGGTAAATTACATGTTATTACTTGGCACTTAAAATTTGGTAGCCCACCTGAGATTCGAACTCAGACCTTAAGGGATTTTGAGTCCCATGCCTCTGCCAATTGGTGCGAGTGGGCCACATTAAAAAATTAAAAAATGGAGGAAGGTAAATCAAATATATCTTAAACGATTTTCTTCCTGTTTAGCTTTCTTACAAACATCACATCTACAACCTATTCTATATCTAGAAATACCGTGTTGTAATGCATCTCTTTTTTGCTTCTTTGTTTTCTCTTTGTGACATCTATTACAAAGAATCTGACACTTCTTAAGCTCTTTCTTTATTAATTTTAAATTTCTAGACCATATATTACTTATTTTATATTTCTTTTGTTTTGGATCTATATGATCTATTTCTAGTTTGTCTAATGATCCACAATTAATACAAGGTCCATTTTCTAAAATATAAGAGTTTCTTCTTTCATTAATCCATTCTTTTTGGTATTCTCTTTTTCTCTCTATATTTTTCATAAATAAATTTGGGGGAAGGTAAAGGACTTGAACCCTCATCCCTTATCGGGTATGGCACTGTTTTCAAGACAGTTTTGCTTCCACTAGCGCTACCTTCCATAATTCAATAATAACAAATTTGGACCAAAGGAGGGGAATCGAACCCCTCACTTAATGTTTTGCAGACATTACCCTAGCCGATTGGGTTCCCTTGGGTTAATTGGTTAATAGTTTGGCGGAAAAAGGAGGGATCGAACCTCCGTATCCTTTTAGGGGATAACCTTGTTTTAGCAGAACAGTACATTACCACTCTGTCATTCTTCCGCAAAATTTATAAATTGGTGAGTCCTGAAAGAATCGAACTTTCATCTGGAGTTTAAAAGACTCTCGCTCTACCATTGAGCTAAGGACCCTTATTAAATTAACTAACTAATGCGGCAACTTGCGCTTGAGATTCTCTTTCTGCAAGTGTTCTTTGCGCCGCCACTCCCATCATAAACGCAAAAATAAAATTAACTTCATCGCTAAAACCAATTTTTTTTAGCAAAGTAATGTATTCATGCATTTCTATTTTTTCTCCCCTATTTTCATCTATATAATCAATAGCTTTAAAAGGGGAAAAATTATGACAAAAAGTTTCTTTTAGGTTTGTTGAACTTTCATTATAGATATCAAAAACCTTTTTTGCGTCTTCAAATGTAATTTGCATTTTCTTTCCTTTTTATTTATTTTAAAATTTGGTTGCCCCTGATGGAATCGAACCACCACCTAACGATTATCGGTCGTTTGCTCGGCCTTCGAGCTATGGAGCATAATTTACTTTATTCAACTGTCAAAAATCTGGTACCCCTACAGGGAGTCGAACCCCGATCTACTGCTTAGAAGGCAGATGCTCTGTCCATTGAGCTATAGGGGCAAAATTAATAACGATTAGGATATTTTTCTCTAATCATTTTTCTGTGTTCTTCTCTTCTTAAATCTTCCCACTGATTGTATCTTAAGTCAATATATCTATAAAGAAATATAGAACCAATTAATAAAATAACTAATACTGCTAGAAAAAATATAATAACAATAGTTGTCATCATTGTACTAATTCCTTTAGAAAAGTTCCTATGGGATAGAATTTAAAAATATAGTAAATTGATTCTTCAGAAAGATTGGAAAGGGCGGAAGATTCAATTCCTACATTAAATTCTTTTTCTGTTAAAAGATTTTTTAGTTTGAAGGACAAGAAAGAGGAAGAACTATCCTTAGGGAATATTTTGCCCTTATGTAAGGATATAACTTCGACAGGTATTGTTGTGTCTGATGAATTATATTCATAGATCTTTCCTACTTCTATAATATCATAAGAGAGAGGTTTTGCGTCAATATGTTTTTCATTCGCCTTTTCAGGAGGTGAAACAACCTCATCATTTACTGGCTTTTGTTTGGTTGAAAAGATTGGCATAACCCCTCTCTATTTCCTCAATCATTTCCTCAATCATCATTTTAATAGATGGATTTGATGGATCATTAGGATCTTGTTCTTTTTCTTCCATTGTTCCATCTATATCTTGTTGATTGAGGGATGCTAAACCGAAAATACAAGCTACTGCAATATCTACTAATTCAGACTTAACTTCTTGTCTCAAATTTTGATGGGTGGCTGTTATCAATTCTTGATACTCTTCGGTAACAATACCTAAGATTTCATGAGGACCCATCATTGAATAAACACCGTGTTTTTTCAAACGATCCTTCAACTTTTCAACAGTTATCGCAACCGCTCCCTGAATCACAGTATCTTTTACAAAAATTCTACTTTTATAAGCCATTTCCTAAACCCTATTTATTAAAAATTTTGAGCAAGGGAAAATTCAAGGCTCATGCTCGCCAAAGTTGTTTCTCGAATCCCTTTAACCAAATCAAATATTTGATTCGTGTATTGGTAAATTCCCTTGCTCTATATAAGAGTATCAAGTTATAATGGTTGAGTCAAGGGGAATTATGGCTTTTTATAACGTAGGTGGTTCGAAGATGCCCTTTGGTAAGTACAAGGGTGTAGAGATATGCGATATAACAGACATCGATTATCTATGCTGGCTCTTATCAAACATTGATATCAAAGAACCTCTTAAACAAGAGATAGTGGATCATATAGAAGCGAATGGGATTATAGTAACGGAAGATATGTTATTTGATCCTAAAAAGGGAAAATTAAATAATGGACAGAAACCAAAGTTTGATAATAGTAAGTTTCAGAGTAGTATTAGTTATTTAAATCCTGATACTGATATGAAAAAGATTTTGGTTGAATTTGTGGATGTGGGTTATAAGAGAATGGCTATGAAATACCATCCAGATAAGGGAGGAACAAAAGAAGAGATGCAGGCTTTAAACGATGTGAAAGATTGGTTAGTAAAGGGGTTAGGATTATGAACTATTTTCAATATTCTTTAATTTGTTTATTATATTTTTTTGGGGGAAGTATTCTTATAAAATGAATTCTTTTGAAACTTTATTAACATTTATTATAATGTCTATTGTGAATTTTTGGGTTTGTAATAAATTAGGAAAAACTTTATGAAAGTTAGTGTAGATTATTTATTTTTTAAATGTAAGTTTTGTCCACTAGTAAAGGACAAAGGAGAAAACTTTGATTTGGGATTTGGAAGATATGTTTGTAAGATTGGAAATTTTTTTGTTTCTGGAGAAACTATTCCTGAAGATATTTGTCCTTTAAAGAACGATGAAGAAGGAAAGATTTATAAGATAAGTGAGGAAGTTCATTAAATAATAATATGGAAATAAATTTTTGTAAAGATGCTTTAAGAATTAGTTACGATCATGATGATGAAGGTAGTGAATTAGAAACTATTGTTTTAATTTTTAAGGGAGGAAAACAAATTACTTATCAGGGAGAAGAAGCGCAAAGATTTTTTAGACACTTTTTAAATGGGTGTGCTGTAAAAGATATAAGCGAAATTCCTAGCCCTGATCCAGTTGAGTGGAAAGAACAAAGTAAGTATAAGAATTAGAAAGGAAAAATATGATTGATATTGAAAAGGAAAATGTAGAAAAAGCCGCTTTAGTTTTTGAAGGATTTCCAAAGATTAGTAGGTTAAGTAGAGATTGTGTTATTACTGAAAAAATTGATGGAACGAATGCACAAATTTTTATAGCTGATGATTTTCAAACTATTAAATTTGGAAGTAGAAATAAATGGATTACATCGGAAGATGATAATCATGGGTTTGCAAAATGGGGAGAAAAAAATAAAGAAGAACTTTTAAAATTAGGTCCTGGTAGGCACTTTGGGGAATGGTGGGGAAGCGGGATTCAGAGAGGTTATGGATTAAAGAATGGAGAAAAGAAATTTTCTTTATTTGCAGTACATATTTGGAATAATGAAAATAAACCTGAGTGCTGTGATGTAGTTCCTGTTTTATATAGGGGTTTATTTGATACTGGTTTGATTGAAAATTGTTTATTTGAATTAGCTAAGAATGGGAGTAGGGCGGCTCCTGGTTTTATGAAACCTGAAGGAATTGTTATTTACCATGAGGCTTCAAAAACGTTGTATAAGAAAACTATTGAAAAAGATTATGAACCAAAGGGTTCTAATAATTAAGTTGTGGTAATATAGGGATGAGAGAACCAAACTTGATCCAAACCCCTACAAACTTTGGACGGTGGAGTCGGGAAAAGATTAGGAATGGTTCTCTCTTTTTATTTATATGGAATATAAAGTTACTGTTGGTGGAATAGAAAAATTTAAAGATAATCCGAAACTTTATAAGGCTGTAAAAAAGTTTGCGGAACTTTTGCCGCTTATGAAGTTTAAAAGTGCTGATGAACATTTAAAAGAAATTGAAATAATTCCTAAAACAGATTGGAAAAAAATTAAGTGGTTTAGGTATGGGGAAAATAAAAAGGGAGAATAGGCGAGCGTAGCGAGCCTTAGGTTTTAGGTTACATGAAAATTGATAGAAGAATGTTTTGGATTAGATTGTTGGCTCCTGTAGCCGCTTTTTTTGGAATAAAGAATTTTGGAAATAGATATAATAATGTCCTTGTTCCTAGATGTTATATGATGGCTGGTCCTACAATACCAGGGGCTAAATATGATTTTAAAAATCCTGATTTAATTAAAGCGGCTGAAGCTTTGGGTAAAGCAGCGGCTGAAAGAATGGATAGGAATATTTTGGAGGTTTTAAAAAATGGATAGAAGAATGTTTTTGGGATTGCCCCTTGCGGGCTTTTTAAATTTAAAAAGGGAGGAAAAAGAGAAGAAGAAGAATATTTTTAAACATGTGGGGGTTGTTTTTTATAGGGATGAGGAGGGGAAGATTTTTTGTGATTTGTTGTAACGTTTCATTTTAGATTTTTCTACAAAAATTTTATACAAAACGTTTGGGATTTGATTTTTGTTTTCAAATTTTATACATACTGTGCTCGCAGACTCGCACAGGGAAGTTGGGGTACTAGTACTAAAGTACTGGGGGTACTGGTACCCCCGTACTAGTACTAAGGTACCGGAACTAAAGTACTATTAGTACTGGTACTTTGGTACTATTACTAAAGTACTAAGAGTACTGGTACTAAAGTACTAAGTATAAAATGTAACTAAAGTACTTTGGCCCCATAATTGCGTACAGTACTTATGTACTATGTATATATTAGTACTAAAGTACTAAAGATTATGATAGCGAGCATAGCGAGCTAGGACTTTAGTAATGTAGGGGGCATTTGTCAATAGTACTAAAGTACTGATTTAGTACTGTGTATGTACAATCCACATAGGAATGTCAATAGTACTAAGGTACTAAGGTAAAAATGTGCCTTTAGTACTATAGATCGATTATATAATTGAAATGTTAGCGATTATCGATGGGTTGGGTGGGCAAAAAAAAGGGGATGTGCCCTATTCCTAGAGCATATCCCTAAATCCCTAAATCCCCATTTTATATGTATTTCAATCTATCCATTCCATCCCAAAATGGATCAACCAACAACCTCCAGCTTTCATTTCAAAATCCTTCCACAACTGACCGATACAGCCTTTGCGCTATCACGTCCAACCTTGCCAACTTCTTCCCAGTTTGTGGGTCAAGATGCGGTTCCTGTCCATCTACAACCCTATCCGTAATAGCCCTCCCAAGTGCGAGCACAATGTCCTCCACTTCCCCCATCTCCAAGAGAGCATCACAAACACCCGCTAAAACCGCATCCTGTCTCCCCTCTCTTTTCCCTTCATTCTGTAGCAGCGGATGGTCCATCAGTTCTTTTAGAGTGAGGGTAACTTTCTTCACTTCCTCCCTCAATTGCTTCAGTTTTGACATGATCGTATCCCCCGTATCCCCCTGAAAGTAAGATACCAGACTGCAAGAAAGATCATCAGATCCATGTTTTACTTCCCTCCCATCGTAGCAGCTAGCAGTTCTTCCACAATCCCAAGAGAGTGGGTTTGATTGTTGATTTGAGCCTGTTCACAAATTGGAACTTTGGCTTGAGACAGGAATTCAGCCGGAACGATGCAATACTCAATCCCTGCATTGATTTGTTGCAATCCTCCCAATACTGGCAGGATACCCTGCAAGTCTGCTGAATCCGTAGGTAATCCCATCGATTGCGCAATCGGAATGTACATCAATTTCCAGTTGCGTGTTCCTTTTTCACGATACAGAATGTTGTATCTCATTCAATAACCTCCATTGATTCCCCCGAAAGTATGAGGGTATGAAAGTATGAAAACTTCCAGGGGAATCTAGCAGGCTACAGAACCCGATTAGCTAGCGCGTGAGACAGGACATAAGCTCCCATCTTCTGCTCTGTGTTTCCTCCGGTAAGAACCAAAAGAAGGTTGGCGTCAGGATCTTTCTTCCCATGATCCGCATATCTGGTAACTCCGTTGAAAAGCCCCCATGCGGTCCCTTGCCGTGATTCAAGGTTTTGTCCTGGTCCATCCGTAATGGTTGCCAAAATGTCTTTCGCTTTGCGGTCAAGCTTCTCTTGCGAGGTGGGAAGCGCTTTCCATTCCGTTTGGTCGATAGCTGCGGACAAAAGACCATTCAAACCCTGCTCCTCATCCCACTGAACCACCTTGCGGATGAGGTGCGGATTGGAGGCGAGATAAGCGAAACGGTTCAAATCCCCCCTCAACAATTCGGACGGGTCAAGCTGAGCGCGTACCAGCCTATCATCCATTTGGATCATTTGCTCAAAGATCACCTTCTGAGCGTTCCAGGAATCGCGCATTGCTTGGATGTTTTCAGGCTTCAGAATCTCATCGCGGTCGGGATTGCGGAAAGAGAAGGTTCTGGCATCCTTCTTGGAATTGATCGATTCAAGAGACGGGCGAGTATTCCAACAAACATGTTCTGACAGCATAGGCAATCCATAGAACGGGTAGCTTCCGTCCCAAGAACATCCCATTGTCATGTAGACACTGGAATTGTCGCCTGAGAGCCGATCAAAGCCCATGATCGGATTGGATTGCATCCAAATATATGCGCCATCTTTGAGCGTTCCTAACATGCGTGGTTCAGTCCCAATCTCTGCCAGCATATCGTAGCAAAGTTGCAAAACTTCCTTGGGTTGGATTGGATTGTACTTGCTCGAACGATCTTGATAGTAGGTATCGTTCTTTCCCCACACCCCAACCTTGCCAGTTGGCAGTCCATCAGATTCACGTACCAGATTCTCAACCTTAATCTGATAGTCCGCAACCTCTGCAATCAATTGATCCCGATCAATCCCGCTTGAGAAACGGGTTTCCTTTGCATGCCACGTTGCCGGGATTCCTTCCAGCCGCAACACCTTGTCATTTGCCATAATCATATCAGCCATTGTCTTAGCTCCTAAACTAGTTTGGATTAGAGGTTTAGAGTACCTCACGCCTGCTATCAACCATTGATAAGATAGCTCATAGCAGGCATGCCGTTCTCTAGGCTTTTTCTCTCCTCACGGCAACCTTACCGTGTTCAGAACATCTCCACGTTCCCAGTGTTTGCAATGGAGGTTCTACTCCATCTCTCTTCTGTGTTGCGGGTTTCCCGCATTCCTTGCAAACATATTTGTATTTCATTGTTTCCTTTCCCCTCTCACTATTATGTTGCGGGTTGAGAAGGTCATCCCCGTCTCCCTTGTGGGGCTGAAATACCATGGTATACGCTTTTTTTGTTTGTCAATCCCGTACTAGAGTACTGTTTTTAAAAGTTTTTTACCCTATCCCTCTTTAGGTACTTTTCCCCTCAAATCAATTATTGATAATCAATATATACTTATAATTAATATCCAGATTGATTATCAATAATCCATTATTTTCTATCACTTATTGATTATCTATTATTGATTATCTGTTATCGATTATCAACTATTGCTTACCGCTTATCGATTACCGATTACCGATTATTGTTTATCAGTACTCAATAATCTATAATCGATGCATCCAGGCCCTAAAAATTTACATATTCTTTTTTAAATTTGGGGAGCGAACCTATAAAAGGGGTGTACAAAATATTTGATTCATAAATCTGTACAAATAAAATTGGGATTTGGAATTCTGAAATGGGTCTAAGGTATGGGTACTCAAATTGGTACTAAGGTACTATTGGCCTTCGTATCAATCTTTGATATCCTGTGAGTGGGTTGATTGATCCCTCTTATCTTAAGACTTGAATCAACGTGCTTACCAAACTTAGCGGGAAGAGTGGGTATGAAGGTTTGGGTCAAGTAAGGGGGATCAATTAACCAAAGAATCAATCATTGATGAGTCCAGTAGGATAGGATAGGAAAGGAATATTTTATGCGAGAAAATAACATTAGGAAGAGTGAGGGAACTTTGCTTGTTTCCTTCTTTAATATGGAGAAAAGCCGAGAGGAAACCATCTATTTTGATTCTCTAACTACTATGTTTAAAAAGTTTCATAGGGTTTATGAGAAGAATAAGAAAGATGGTTTTTGGTTATTCAACATCCTAAGGTATTGTATTGATAATTCGCTATACGCAACCCCTCATTCAAAAACTTGGTTTTATCAGGAAAGAGAAGTTGCTGATAAAAGAGAAAACTATAAAATCAACAACGAGTTTTTGTATGGTATTTATATCATACTGAAACAGTATTTGTTTGAGAAAGGGGCTTTGTAAATGAAAAACCCTGTTAAAAGAGAAAAAGATTTAATAAAGCTTTTATCAACTGTTTTGGCTTGTCCATCTCATTTTCCAGAATATAAAATAAAAAGCGATCCTGTTTTTCCTTATGGGAAAAGAGCTATTGTTGTTTGTGAAGCGTGTGTTATTAAGATGGAAAAAGCTGTAAAGGATTGGGAGGAAAAATACGGAAAAGATCATTCTAAATAGTTTGAAGAATTATCCAGAAATTAAGATTTTGGATTACCGACAAAAAAAACATCATGTTTATACAGTGGGTGTGGGGGATAAGGTTTTTGTAATTACAATTTCAAAAACTAAACAAGATTCATACCACTTTCTTAGGGCGGTTGAGGGGGATTTTAGGAGGGGTTTAAGAAACTTGGGGTTTGAAGATTTAGCTAATAACTTTAGGTTAGTTCAGAAGGGATTGAAATAGATTATGAAAAGAGTTGTTTTTAAATTTGTGAATGTTAAAGTAGAGCAGTTTGATGATGGCTCTGTTTTGATTGAAAAAGGAAAAGATGCATTATCTTTAAGTAAAAATGAAGCCAAAATTTTAGGGCTTCTTGATCTATATCAAGAATGGCTTAAAAATATTGGTTAAAAATATGAAAAATCAAATTCAGTATATAGAAATATTTTCCCCACGTAATGGAGGTACTTTGTGGGGCGCAAGAATTCAGTTACAAAATCCTTTGAATTATGTGGAGATTGAGGAAAAGGATTTGTGTGCTACTTTGGAAAGATTGCAAGAGTTTAATAGGGAGGTGCATGGAAATGCAGATTAAGAATTTTCAATTAATTCCACCTGGAGGAAAATATGTTGAAAAGGAGTTGGAAAAAATTACTATAAGTCATTGGCTTGTAGTTACTTCTTATAAGAACAATCAAGAAAATTTAATGGGTTTTACATCTTCTGAGGAAGCCTTAACCTATATGAAGGATTGTATACAGAAAGAATTGGATAGAGAGGAAGAAAATGCAAGTTAAAGAAGTTTTGGCGGATAATATTGTATTGAATTGGTCTAAGAATAAGAGTAGGTATGAAAAACCCTCTGATGACTACTTTGTACAATTGAGTTTTAGTATTGAAGAAGAGGGGCAAAAACATCCTGTCCACCTATTTAAAAATAAGAATAAGGAATTGGAGGCTGAAATTGGTTTTTCCCGTATTGAAGCTCACAAAATTTTGAATAGAAGGGAGAGGGCTGCTGGTAAAGAAGAGGAAGATTTGACGAAAGTCAAGTATATTCTTATTCCAGAACCCAATGAGAAGCAAAGATTTTTGGATCAATTGGCGGAAAACCACTTTAGAACGGGTTGGACACCAATGGATTACGCTCAAACATGTAAAGTAATGGTTGAAGAATTTGGAATGACCCAAGCAGAAGTAAGTGAAAAATTGGGCTTTAAAAGTCAAGGCTCTGTTAGTGGCTATCTCTCACTCTTTAAGTTATCTCCAAGCTTGCAAAAGGATGTACACAATGGTACAATACCTTATTCTAAAGCTCTAGAACTTTTGAAAGAGCCTGAACACACAAGGCAAGCTCTTGCGGATCAGGCTAAGGAATTGGGTGGGGGGAAGGTCACAGGAAAGGGCCTTAAAGCGGCCAAAGAAGGGCAAGGTGCAATCGGAAATGGGGGGCCTAAGGAATTGGGGGTACGCAATCCGCAATTGCCTCAAGGTCCGCCTAAGGGGAAAGATGAGGTTCCGCACTTTGTAAAGGGTTTTGCGGATTTGTGGACTCTTCTTATGAAGTGGGAAAGGAAAAATGAAAAAGACAAAGGTCATGTTAGTTCTGAATCAAGTATGGTTGTGAGTAAAGTTTTGAGTTGGGCTAAGGGGAAACTTTTGGATGAAGATTTGAGAATGCAATTGAATAAATTGATTCCAGAATTGCCTGAAGAGGAAGATATTTTGGAAGAAGAAAATATAAATATAGAAGAAGAAGAGGAAAGCAAAGATGTTAAATAATTTGGGGGGAGGAATCCCCTTTATTAAGATAGGTCAAAGGATTTTAAAAGTAAATGATATTTCGTGTATGATAATTACTTCCAATGCCATTACTATTTACACGGTGGATGGTAATAATTATCGTTTTGATAGCGATAAGGAGTCTTATAAATTTATACAATTTTATATTGAGATTTTAGAGGAAGCGGGAGCTATTATGGACTTGAAGAAAGTCTATGATAGGAAAGATGTTATCATGGGCAACTTGGAAAAGTTGAAAAAACATCTTAGCGAATTTTCTACAAATTTGGAAGTTGGGAATGATGCTAATGAGAATGTACAAAAGCTGAAGGAATACATTAAGAATAAATTGGAGAATCAATAATATGAATAAGAAATTTGATATGGAAAAGAATCAGAAGAGATATAAAAATTATCTTGGTAAAACTTCATTGAATATGACTAGTGGATATAATCCTCTTAACAATAATACTGATATTGTGGGAGATTGTATTACAACTGATAAATTTACCTTTACTTTTATTTCCTCTCACAATCCATTTGTTGAATTTAGTGAATTGGATGGTAAATGGAAGCAAAGAAAGGGTATGACTGTATGTTACATTACTGACACAAATTCAGTAGATAGAATTATATTTGGGGTTGGTTTTGCTATTTGTAGTGAGAATGACGAATTCAGTCATCAGGAGGGTTATAAGAAAGCTCTCTTGGACGCTATGTATTGTATGTTTGAGAAAGCTCTCGATAAAATTAAAGATGAAAGGAATGTATTTATTGAGAATGTTATGAAATGCTTTCTTCAAAATCCTCCAAAGGAAACTAGTATGAATGGATTGCATGACAACGCTTTGAGACTTAAAAAATCATATTTTGGATAAAAATTAAATGAAAAATAAGGGTAGGAAGTCTAAAATTTTAAATGTAGAGAAACTTTTCCACATAAATAAATTTGGGGAAAAGAGAGTTTTGAGAAAAAAACTATATTTGGAATGTGGACATACTACCCTTATAATTCCTTCTAGAAAAACTGGTATAAGAGTAGGAACTTTAGTTTATTGTTTAAAATGTATTTAGGAGAAATAAAGTGAAAGAAGATAATTTAAAAAAGTATTTGGTTAGAATTATGCAAGTACTTCTTCCTAATGTTTCTGGAGAATATCCTATACTTTATGCAAGAGATTGTACTTTAATTAGTTATAAAAACTTGTATGAATTTGTTAAAGAATTAAATACAAATGGTTTTCAGGATGGCAATATTTGGATTATGCCTTCATCTATTTTGTGGGTTAAAGAAATTGATCTTTAAATTTTTAAATTTTGGTTTGGACGATCCTTTCCGGGGGGTTGTTAAGGGGGCACTCCCCCTTATTCTTCATATATACATATCATATCATACAATACATATGTATTAGCAATTCAAGGGCCAAACTAGTACCCAAGTGCCATTGACACACGCCTCCAACACTGATATTATTGATACTGAAGGAAATAAACTTATGATTCTCGTAATCCCTGACATTCACGAAAAAGTAGATAAAACAAAAGAAATTCTAGAAAAATATGAAAATAAAGTAGATAGAATTATTTTTCTAGGAGATTATTTTGATTCCTTTGAACAACCTCTAGAAAAATGTGAGGAAACTTTAAAATTTCTTCTAGATAATATTTCAAATGAAAAAATGGATTTTATTTACGGGAATCATGATCTACACTATCTCTATAGACATAGATGGCTTAAGTGTTCTGGTTTCAAATATGAAAAGTACAATATCATCTATCCCTACAGAGATGAACTAAAAGAGAAAATGAAACCCTTAGTTAAAATTGATAACTATTTATTTTCTCATGCTGGATTAACAAAAACACTAGCTCCATCATACTCTGATGTAGATATTGTAAACTATGTGTGGAACAAAACAAAACATGCTCTAGACACAGGTATTCCTGACCTTTTACTTATGCCCTCTTTTATGAGGGGAGGTAATCAAGTTGTAGGGGGTATTACGTGGTGTGATTATACAGAATTTGAACCTATAGAAGGATATAATCAAATTTTTGGACATTCACAAGGTATTTCTGTTCGTTCTGTTAAAGGAAATTATTGTTTAGATACAAACCTAAATCACATCGCTTTAGTAGATATTGAATCTAACTATATAAAAATAGAAAAGGTATAAAAAATGTCACCAATACTTATTAACATTGATGGTCGTCCAGTAAAAACTAAAATAATTTGTTATTTTACAAAGAGGAATGGTAATACTATTGAGTTGTGGGTTATAAAAGAAAACTTTTATAATCATCCTGATTCGGATGGATATGCCCTTATCCCAAAAATAGAAGAAGAGTATGTAACAAGTTGTAATGCTTTTGAGGACATAAACCACGGAGAGATTTTTCTACTTGAGTATATTCAAAATATCAATAAGTTTAGATTTGGGAGATAAATATGCCTTTAATTAAAAAAGTAGAACCTCCATGTAGACATAAATCATTACCTGTTGTAAATTCACCTTTCGCAGAACCTTTATATGGAGAGGGAACAATATATCAATGTGATGAGTGTAGTGAGGTTTTCAGACTTATAGAAGATAAAAAAGACGGTTCTTTTTTCTGGTCCTATATTGGTAAAAATACTGATGATCCTTATTTCAGAAAGATTTTAAACAATGATACAAAATGAACAATATACAGAAACAGTTATAATTAAAGAGGATGAGAAGTCTCTTCTAGAATTAGCTTTAGAAACTCCTTCTTCTAAACCACTTGTTATGTATACTCCTGTTAGGATTGTATGTAATTCTTGTTTTATTTCGAAAGGTGTAATAATACATGAGTATGATAAGGTATGTATGATAGAAGGTTATAAACCTGTTGTTATTGCTGATTATAGAGAAGTATAACAATATGCCCATTCAAAGATCTTACAATGTTTGGAAAACTGGAATTATTCTTACTATAAAAAAATATGATAATATATTTCCAATTTTTCCATGGTGTGTGGTTGCTATGAGCAAAACTATTTATGAAAAAGATAAAATTTGGTTTCCAATTAAAATTTTATCTAAAAACAAAACCTATAAAGAAGCTTGTGATAGTTTTGTAGAAGTAGAAAAAACAATCAATAAACATAAGTTTCCAAGATAAAAATGCCTTCAGATATTTTTAAGCCCAAAAAAATAGAGAATGGAATATCTTTCAATGTAAAAATAGAAACCGAAATAGGCAACTTATACATCCTTGGTCTTAGAGTGTGGAAGGGCCTAATAATGCCTCCTGCTACTCGCAAAGGACATTCCTACTTCCCCTCCATGAAGGCTAACAGAGACTTCTGTGAGTGGGTTTATCAAAGATTGATAGATCATGGATGGGACAAAGAACATAACCTTGATCTAAAAAAGATTGATCTTTCCATTGATCCTCTTTTAATCTCTATTCAAGAATATTGTCAACACTATGAACAGAATGAAAGTAGTTGACATATACCTAACAAAAACATATAATGGAGTTTACTAATGTTCATATCAATATTTGTTCCAAGAGGTGTTTCTTTAAAATAAATGAAAAAAGAAGTAAGTACATCTACTTTTAAAGTATATACTCAAAACTTTAAAATAGTCCAAAATAAAAGAGGACAAAAATTTCTGCAATTTACCAGAACTTGGGAATTAAATCATCCTCTTTTAGGTACTGTAGGGGATTCCATAGATCATTGTATCGCTTTCTTTAAAAAAGATGGTACATTGAAGTGGAATCCCCCCACTTCATTTATCCCTGGTTATGGAATGAAAAAACAATTACACTCTATGACCACACCCCTATACAATTTAGTATGTCAATCTCTTGAAAAATCAGGCCACCTATCAAAACTGAACATAATCAAAGTAGATTTACCAGATGAAGATACTTTGGTAGAAGAAGATATAACCATATGATTGATCTTATAATGTTTATATTAGCTGTTTTCTTTTTATTACCATTAATTGGTATTGCTGCTGGTAAATACATATCTTTTTTGTTAAAGATCTTTAAAATATATGATTCTTAATACTTTTATTATTATTTTAGGAATATTACTAGCACCCATTATAGTATATTCTTTTTATTTACTTATTTATTATATTTTAAAAATATATGGAATGTGGATAAATTTTATATTTAAAAAATTATTCAAAATAGATTTGCTTGATATTGAACTTTGGTAAAATAGAAATAGATGTATAAATGGCAACCTAACGAAGATGAGGATAAAGATCTTCGTATAACAGAAAATCAAAAAACCCAAGATGCGGTTCCCTATGAAGTTGGGGAACCTTTTGTTGTTGATGAAGTAGATATCGATAATCGAAACTCGAAACCTCGTAATGCTCTAGCTAAGAAGTTCCTAGACCTATGCGGACAAGGCTATACCCCTGGTGAGGCTGCTAAGACCATTGGATCATCCCTAAAGGGCTTAGTGGGTAACGATCAGTTCAAGAAACAGGTTCAATCATTGATACAAACTGCTTCCCTAGCCCCTGAACTAAGGAAGGAAATGATTCGTGCTGGTCTAAACCAAATCTTCATTACAAACATAAACCAACCTGATAAAGAATCACAAAAACTAGCTATAGAAGCGGCAAAAGTGATTGGTTCTGATCCTGATGTAGGATTAAATGCCCAACCACAAGCTGGTATCTCTATTAACCTAAACACATTAGGTAATGTATTGGATAAAGTACAAATTATAGATATTAAGAAAGAAGAATAATTATGCCTACATGTATTAAACATATGCAAGAATACAAAATTTATGAATATTGTGTTTATTGTGGTCCTCCTCCTAAGAAAAATGATAAATCAAATATAAATGGTAATAAAACAGTATTTATTCCAACTGTGTTTTTACCTAAAGAAAATGGAGATAAAGATATTAATTATAATTGTATTGTATGTAATGAAAATCATGTGGGAATACCATGTCCTAAAGTATTACCTAAATCACAAAATGAGTTATGTATATGTGGTGGTGTTGGTTGTAATTCTTGTGAACCAAGAGGAAGTTATTAGTTAGTGTTATATAAGAGAAAAGATACAATTGAAGAAATTAAAAATACGAATGAAACTATAGATTCATCTGAATTAGATGAAATTATTCATGCTGTAGGTATTGTTGAAAAAACATTTCTTGAAAGAGATAAAGAAAATATAGAAGTAACTCATATTGAAAAATCTCTAAAATACAAAGATATATATGAGGGTACTGCTGATATAGTTGGTAGAATTAAAAAAAATTCACCCTATTATCCTAAAGACTATCATGGTAGTAAGATAATTATAGATTGGAAAACTAAGGAAGCGGCTTTTTATGACCTATCCAAATGGAAACAACAATACATGGATTCATGGCAATGGCGCTTATATTCTTTCGTAGAGGAAGCCGATTGTTTCGAGTATCGAGGTATTTCAAGAGCCAATGGAGATACCCAAAAAATTACCTTAAAAGTAAAAGAAGATAATAAAGAACTGTGTCTAGATTACCTCCATTACAGTAATGAAGCTATAACTGCCCTCAATAAAACAGGGGAAGGACCATGGCCTAGACATAAACCATTCGCATGTCACTCTTACAATAGAGAATGTCCTTTCTATCAGGATTGTAAAAATGATAAAGTTCCTGAAGGTTTAGAAGGACATATTAAACCTAAATCCTTACATTACAGTGATTTAGAAGTTTTTTATATGTGTCCAGAAAGATACAGACTATTGACAAAGTTACAAGAAAAAATGTATACTAAAGGTATAGGGGATGGAGTTGAATCTTCAAAAACTACTAGGTTTGGTTCTGCACTACACAGAGGAGTAGCACACATTTACAAATTGAGTTATAAATTATGAAACCTGTATCTGTATATGTAAAATTTAAAGAATCCATATTTCAAGATCATAATACAAAATATCATATTTTTAATATGAGCGAATGGGATTATACGGTAGATGTTGAGGGTGTGATTTTTACAGAAAAAGTTGATGGAAAAACAAAAGTAGAATCTTTATTAATACCATGGAACAACATAATAGTAATGAGAACTGTGTATATTACGGAGAAAACCTCTTAGAATATTTAAGTTCTCATGCTTCCCACACAGAACAGTGTCTTTATCTATTAAAACAATACCTTCCTTTATGTTCTATTGACCCTAGAACAATTCAACAATTGGAGGAGATGACTGAAACATCTATTGTAAATAACAAAAAAACTATAGAATTAATTGAAAATGCTAAAAAAAGAAACTCAAAAAAACCAAACTAGTTTGGAGATAAAGACTAATTCACCTAAAGCGAAAAAATTTAGTGATTTAGATATAAACGATATTAAAATCTTATTATATGGTCCTTTCCAGAGCGGAAAAACATATACAATAGGAGAGTTATTAGAGTTGGGATTAAAAATCCTATACTTTTCTACTGATGCTGGAGGTTCAGGTTTATTAACAATCCGCAACTATTTAAGAAAGAAAAACAGATTAGATCTTGCGGATAATCTAATTGTATTGGAATCTAAATACCTAGATACCTATGAAAAAGTAATTTCTTTCTTGGAAAGACCGGACAAATATGTAGATAATTTATATGATCTAGAAATAGACTTAGTATTTTGGGATGGTTTTTCAAACTTTCAAGCGGATCATGTACACAATAAAGTAAATGATAACGTAACTTCTGCTGCTGCGGAAAGAGATAAAGATCTTACTGCTGCAAGAGAAGCTGGTATGCAATTTGAAACTCAGGATTGGGGACAAGTTAAATTAGGAACTACAAAAGCTTCCAATCTATTTTGGAAAATGCATAACAAAAAAACTGGTCAAGTATGGCACAAAATTATTACTTGCCAAACCGCTGCCGCATCTAAATCACAAAATCAAAGTAATGGCACTTCTTCTATTGTGGAAGTAAAAAGACCACAAATTTCTGGTCAAGCATCCCTATCTATTTGTGCCGCATGTGATCTAATCATTTATACAGGTTTTAAAAAATCAGTTACAGGAAGTAAAACAGAATACTTTTATACAACTACATCTGATAATGAAACTGTTTCAAAAAATAGAGGATTTGATCTTTTGGACAAAGAAGAAGCTTCTATGGGTAAATTGTGGACTAAAATAACAACCCAATCAGGGATAACTACTAAAGCATTCGATCAATCATTGATAGAGCCTCTACCTGAAGAGAATGAATAAAGGGTATTGACTCTCGTTTATCGATTTGCTATATTAGTTAAAGAGAGACGGAAGAGAAAGCCTCACTTCTAAAACATGGTGATTCATAAAATAGGCTTGACTAATAGGAGAGACTATTAAAATTAAATATAAATAAAGAAAATATGAGTACAGAAGTAGCTGTAAAAGAAAGAAGAGGTTTTAAGAAACCTCAAGCTGGTATTATGCCCACTCTATTTTGTGTGGGTACGCTAGGAAAAGTAGAAAACGCAAAAGTTTCTAAATCAGAAAACTATATTACAGTTCCAATGGAACTTATGGGGAAAGGGGCTGGAAGAAATCAAAAGTTTTGGTTTACCTTTAGGCCAGAATGGTTTAATTTTGATTTTGATCCATCTGTATTAGATGGAAAGGAAGGTTACCCACTATTAGTATATTCTTCAAATATTGCTAATGATAAGGGTCTTTCAGTATTACAAGGATTAGCGGGTTCCGATGAAAATTACATGGATCTTTGCGAGTCCCTAGCCGCAATTGAATTTAATCCAGATGATGAAGAAGGTTATTTAAAATCTGTTACCGCAGTATTTAAGAATTTCCAGGCTAATGTAAACCCTCTTATTGGTTATGTTCTAGTACAACAAACTGAAAAAGATGGTGTAGATGAAAATGGAAAAGCTAAATATGTTCGCAAAAACGGCTACGATGTATCTTTCTTCTATCCAACGGATGAGAAAATTGAACAGCTAGAAAAGAAAGCTGAACAATCCGCCAAAAAATATAATGCTGCTCTTGAAAAGAATAAAGAGATTCGGGAAAATAACAAAAATTTACCTGAGGATCAACAAGAGGAGCTAGAGAAGGTGCCCAAGCTTCAAAAGGTTACCTGGAACGATGAAGCTCCCTTCTAAGGGTATTGACATAGACTTCAATATTTGATACTCTAATAGAGTCATAGTTTAATCACTACCTCAAATGACAGTAGAATGGGTCGATAGTGAAGGGTTATCGTATGTATTGGTGAAACAAAATGGTCCTTCACAACCAACTTAATCCATTCTATAAAAAGAGAAAGTAAAAGAAGATGAGCGTAAAAACATATACTAATTCATTGAAAAAAGTAAAGGCTTCTAAGGGAAAAGTTAGTAAACCTATTACTGGTCATGAGTCGTACTCCACTCCTAATTATGGTGGTGGATATTCTTTAAAAATGTCTCCTCAAGATGTTTTAGAGAGATTCTTGATTTTAGGGGTTGAAGGTTCTTTCTATTATGTAGGAAAGAATGAACTATTAGAAAATAATACAAAAAATATTATATCTTTAGTAAATACAAATCCACAAGATGTATATAATGCTACAAGAGATATTTCTATTAATAAGAGGGCTATCTCTAATGATCCTGCAATCTATGTTACTGCTCTTTTATGTGCGCATCCTAAACAGGAAATTCGCCAACTAGGTTATTCTTTAGTTCCGCAAGTTTGTAGAACTGGAACCCATGTTTTTCATTTCTGTGAAATGATTACGAAAATGAGGGGCTGGAGCAGAGGTTTACGTAACGCTGTAAACTCTTTCTATACAACTAAAAATTGGGATCAATTAGTTTATCAGGTTCTAAAATATAGACAAAGAGATGGATGGTCTGTTAAAGACGTTTTTAGATGTACCCATCCAGATTTTGGTAGAGATAAATTAAAGAATTCTCTTGCACACTATATTGTAAATAGCGATAGAGATGAAACTGCTTTTGGTAAATTAAACGATTATTGTTTATTTGGTGAAGAAGCAAAAGGTTCTAAACAGATAGTTGTCTTCTTGGATATTTCTAAATGGAAAGAATCTGAAAAATCCAAGAAACAAATGAAAGATCTTATTAAATATATTTTATTTGCGGATCTTACTCAAGAGTTTATTCCTACTTGGTACAAGAACGAACCAGAAGTACAGGAAGCTCTATTACAAAAAATGCCCCTAATGGCTACTATTCGCAATTTGGGCGCATATTCCGCATCCGGTTTACTTGGTCCATTTAATTCAAATGCTTCCAAGTTAATTGTGGATCGCATTACCAATTTTGATATTTTGAGTAAAGCTGGAGTCCATCCTCTACAGGTAATGACTGCCTCTAAAATTTATAATAATGGTAGAGGTTTGAAAGGTTCTCTAACCTGGAATCCAAATTCTCAAATTTCTTCAGCACTAGAAACTTGTTTCAATTTATCATTTAAGTCTGCTCCTGTTGTTGGAAAGAACTTTATGATTTCTGTGGATGTTTCTGGTTCTATGTCATCAAACTTTCAAGAGTATCCATTTACTTATTGTGAAGTTGCGGCTTGTATTGCTTTGGCTATGGTTAAAAGAGAACCATCTACTTATGTAGTAGGTTTTAATAACCAATTACATGATCTAAACTTTACTGAAAAAGATACTTTAGAATCAGCGGTTAGAAAAGCTAGTAAATATTGTGGTTACACTACTGATGCAGGAAAGCCTATTGAAAAAGCTATTAAAGATAAGTTACCTGTAGATGTATTCTTACATATTACAGATAGTGATTTTAATGCTGGAAAGCATCCTCTTACTCTAGTTGAAGAGTTTAGAAAGAAGATGAATAGGCCGAAAACACGTCTAATGTCTGTAGGTTTAGTTCCTTCTCATTATGGTACTGTAGGTTTTGCAAGTGAATTAGATAAGTATTCTATGGATATTAAAGGTTTTGATACCTCAATTCCTCAAATTATTCATAGCTTCTGTTCAGACAAACCTATTGTAAAAGAAGAGTCGGAAGATTAGAAAAAAAGTGAGTCGAATTTTTAAGGGTTATCGTTCACCACTACTAGAGCGGCTAGCTTAATTGGTAAAGCGCCAAAGTAAAATTTGGAGATGGGGTTCGAATCCCTGCTAAAACATCCTTAAATACTTATTAATTCACTTTATAAAATTATGCAATTTCAGGAATTGGAGCATTGGATGGAAATAGTTAAGAAAAAGAATCTAAGACAGTTTTTGTTTTATTATGGAACATTGATCGCTAATCCTAAAGATGTAAAAGAAGAAGAGTTAAAAGATAATGTTCTAGTTGTTTACACACAAAAAGCATACACTGTAGAAAAAGAGGATTTAGAAGATTTAGCTTTCTTTGATAAAGAGGATGGTGATACTCTATTCTTAGTTCCAAAGGCTAATTTATGAAAATTGTAGACAGTAGGAAAAATCTAATTCCTAGATGTATTTCTTTCAGTGAAATTCCTATTGGAACAATATTTTATGGAGAAATACTAGAAACAGGTATTTACTTAAAAGCTTATAATGTTATTATAAATTTAAGAGATCCTAGTAAAACATGGTATGATTGTCCTGGTTTACATATTGTAAATTATGTTCCTTTACCCAATACAAAATTAATAATTGAGGATTGATTATATGAGAATTAAGGATGAAATTTATAACCTCTTAGTACAAAGAGGT
>JACCDG010079218.1_pt1 | contig 29321 bp, 51 predicted proteins | sample 7442471 | NCBI WGS metagenome assembly JACCDG01 (sample SAMN15323444, study PRJNA562643) | freshwater metagenome | isolation source: river surface water | place: USA:Blue River Watershed | collected 2017-08-17 | reverse complement strand
GCGAGCCTGCGTCCGAACCGCCCCGGAGCTAGCACCACGCAGTCCGACGCGGTCCACAACCCCCACGCGAACAAGATCCCGTGCTACGACCTGGAGGCGCTCCGTCGCCACGCCCACGTCTTCCAGCCCGGCGAGCAAGTCGCGGTCTACGAGAAGATCCACGGCGCCAACGGCCGGGCCTACCACGACGGGGAGCGGTTGTGGGTCGGCTCCCGCAACCAGTGGAAGAAGCGCCCCGAAGACCCCGAGCAGGACCTGTGGTGGAAGGCTGCGGCGAGGTACCAGCTGGAGGAAAAGCTGGCGAAGGTGCCGGGGCTGGTCTTCTACTTCGAGGTCTTCGGCCAGGTGCAGGACTTGAAGTACGGGGCCAAGCCCGGTGAGGTCTTCCTAGCGGTCTTCGACGTGTACATCCCCGAGCCGTTCGGGGAGCTGTTCTCGGTGTGGCGGACTGCGGAAGGGATCGGGACTCTGAACCGGTCGCTGCTGGATGATGAGGAGGCAGTTCGATACCCCACGGACTACCCCCGTGGCGTCACTTCTTCCGAAGTAGTTGCCAGTGGTGTGACGTTCAGCCCTGACCAGAAGGGCTGGATCAGCGACCTTCAGAAAGGAATCTTGTGTGACGTTCTAGAGTTGCCAGAGCCTCCAATGCTCTACCTCAGCCAGTACGACCAGGACGTGGTGATGCCGCTGAGGAACGGACCCTCGATGTGGCCTGGCGCGAACCACGTCCGCGAGGGGTTCGTCGTCCGCCCCGCCTCGGTCGAACCCGAGAGGGTCATCCCGCGGGTCGGTAGGCCGGTCATGAAGGTCGTGGGCGAGCAGTACAAGTTGAGGTCGTAACTACCTAGCGAACTGGCTCAACCAGCCCACCAGCGCCAGTCTCGTCTCTCGGGAGTTGCGGTGGAACTCCGCAGCCAACCCCGTACTCTGGATCAGGTCCTCCCGCGCCCCACGAACCGCCGAAGCCGGGCGCCACATCATGCTGCGCGAGTAGTGTTGCAGGTACACCGGGATGCGGGTCACGTCCACGACCTGGAGTCGCCCCAGCTCCAGCAGCGAGGGGTCCTGGTACAGCGTCAGCACGTCCCGCAGCGCCTTGCGTGGGAACTCGTCTTCGACCGCAAGGTCAGCCGCCACCGCCTCGGGGTCGCTGCTGGAGAAGTGGAGGGTCTGACGGACCGTGAGAGACATCTTGGGCCACTGCCCCTGGGCGAGCAGGTCGTCGAAGGTCTGGGGCGAAGCACCGGGCGGGATAGAGAACGGGGCGAAGCCCAGCGCCGCCACACCCTTCACGTTCCCATGGACCGCGGCCGATCGTAACGCCACTGCCCCACCAAAGCCGTGACCCACGTAGACCACGTCGAACATCCCGAGCGTCTCTAGGCGGGCCTGGGCGAGGCGGTTGGCCAGCTCCACCAACCCCAGGTCATCTCCGGGGTCGCGCGGCGGCCCCTTCGGACCCGTCAAGTCGTACTGAGCCGTCCCGAGCCCCAGCTCCCGCACCTGGCGGAGGAGGTCTTGGGAGTAGTACCCGACCCCTGCAGCATCGCCGCCACACCGGTAGCCGAGGCCGCACGTGAAGATCACGACGGTCTTCGTCTGGTCCGGAATCCAGTCGAGGCGGCCGGTGTAGGGGACGGTCCTGTTGAAGACTTCGGTCCTCCACGAGGGTTTCAAGTCGGGGTCCGGAAGTTGGACCATATCTTCTGGAGTGGCCAGATCCGGTTGGGGCACGGACGGCGGGTCGTGGAAGCAGCCGGAAGAGAGAACCAGGGTCAGCAGCAGCGAACGGATGGTCATCGAACACCTCTCAATCAAGGGGAACATAAAGTTACCACGAGATTGAAACGTTCTGCCCATTATTTTCAGAGGAGGGAAGACGTTCAGGTGCTCAGACGAGTCTGTCGGAGCTCGGACTACCCAGGTTCGTGTCGACGAGTGGTGGATCCTCTACCGTCTGGCCGTGGTGGTCGGCGGTGATCCCGGGCATGTACGCCTGGTCGTCGTCCTGGCGGGTCGCGTAGTAGACGTGGGAGTCGTCTCGGCCGCGACGGTACTCGGGGTCGGTCTCGGACCGCACCCCGTGGGACAGCGCCAGCGACGTCATGAAGCTGGCTCGACCGTCCCCGGACACCGAGTACGTGTGGACGACCTCCTCTACGTGCAACACACACCCGTCGAACTCCACGTTGTCCCCCGGAGCCATCGGAGCCTGCAGCCCCTGGCACGTGACGTGGCCGGTCAGAGTCATCTGCTGTCCGAGCAGCCAGTCCGAGGCGAGCTCCATCCACGCCCGCGGTCCCACCTTGGCGTCCTCCAGGGAGCAGGCGATGTTGGTGATGTACGGTCTCAGACCCGAGCGCTGGATGTCCGCGTCGTCTCGAACGGGTGGGTTGCGAACCAGCTGGTACGTGAAGGAGTTGTTGGTCTGGCCCAGCGGCGCGTGCCCCGAGACGTGGACGAAGTTGAAGCGAAGGGTGTCCGATCGGGAGAGTCGATCTTGAGTAACGAGAGCCGGGTGCAGGACCCACCGCGGAAGCTCCAGGAACTGGGTCACGGGCAGCGGCTGGCGGTCGTAGATCGAGAGCCCGTCCAGACTGGTGGAGGTCCCGGGGTTGATGAAGTTGGTGGCAGCCTTGCGGGTCGAGAAGGGGATCTGCCGGACCACCACCTGTGGGACGATCCGTCCGGCCTCGTTCGGCCGGAGGGTGCAGAACATCTCGTTGACCACGGGGTTCAGGAACTGATTCAGAACGGCCCAGACGGGCTTGTTGTTGAGGTCGGGGACCTGGGGCACGAACTGACCCAGCATCGGCCTCCCCGTGGCTTTGTGCTGCGGGACGTCGTACTCCCCCGCGGGAGGGGGCTCCACGCCGTCCGGGGTGAACGCGGTCCACGGGGCTTCCGGAGAGGCTTGGGCGCCGGCCTTCGCCCCGTAGTTCTGCACACCCGTGAGCAGCTCGATCACGTCCGCAGCTGCCATGACCTCGGTGTTCGAGCGCGGCTGCTTCCCGAGCAGCCGGCCGACCTGCCTGGGCACCACGTAGGCGTAGGGAGCGGAGTCCGACGTACGGGTGAGACCCGTGTAGGTACGAGTCTCGGGGCGACCACCAGGGTTCGCAGCGCGGGGTGAGATCCCCTCTCCCAGAAGCACGTCGAACAACAGCGGGATGACGTGGTTCACGTCGATCGCTCGCCGCCCATGCTCCCCCTCCCCTACGGGACGGTCCAGCAGCTCAGAGATCAACCGCCCGGTCACCTTGGCCATCCACGAGTTCATTGTTTTGTAGGACTCGGCGAGGTGGGGGTCGCAGAAGGTCGAGGCCTGCAGTTCGGTGAAGGCGGCAGCGGTCAGCTCGTAGGTCACGGTGCGGGTGCCGTCCGGGGTGACCTGGCGGTCGCGGGTCAGGTCCTGGACCCGGCCGTAGAACTTGAGGCCGTCGTGGAACCCGTTGGTGGGGCGGAGGTCGCGGATGCGCTGGACCAGCTCCCGGGCGCGGTCGCGGGACTGCAGCATCCAGCAGAAGACGTAGTCGCCCGGGAGGATGGCGGAGAGGTAGTTGACCTTCGAACGCAGGAGCGAGGCGGAGAGCGTCGAGTTCGGCGAGGACTTGCTGATGCGGACCTGACCCTGTACGAAGTCGTCCTCGACGACCAGTACCGGGCCGCGGAGACGGACACCGGCAGCGGGGTCGTCGGTGACGGAGCAGGACTCCCCGCGGCGGGAGACGAACAGACGGGCCCTGGAAGCAGAGACGGGCAGCGCCAGCGGGAGTACCGCGATGACGCCGTAGGGAGTCAGGGAGAGGTCTGGGTCTTGGGGGCGGTTCTGACCGCGTAGCTGCGGAGAGAGGTAGTCGTCGATCAGGTGGTAGCGTGGCGCCAGGGAGCGGCGCTCGACACGGACGGTGGCCTTGTAGTTCGGCACACCCACAAGATTCTAACTAGATGATCCTGCGCGACTTGATGGGGTGATCGAATCCTCTAGCCAGGCGGTGGACCTTGGCCTTCGAAGGAGCGTGTTCGAAGAACACCTGCTTACCTGAGGCAGAGCGGTAAACCTTCGAGGCTGGAACTTCTCTAACTCGGTAACCGGCCTCGTAGAGCTTCTGCAGACCATCGCGTCCCCACCACTTCAGAGCGTGTTCGGGTTTCTCGAAGGCGAAGCTGTAGTGACCAGCACCGTTGCCATCTTCGCCCTGGCCGTGGAACTCTTCCAAGTCTTCTGGCCAGAAGTCGTTCTCGGGAAGTGGTTGGTGATACTCCTGCCCTGGCAGCACACTTCTCGCACAGCGCCACCTGTTCTCCGGGCTTGCGAGAGTCTGTGGCGGACCAGTAGTGGGTGGGCGCTCGACAGAAGCAGCACCGTTCGAGACATGTAAGCTCTCGCTCGCCGTCGTGTTGGATGGGAATCACTTCAGACCTCCTTGAAGTAGCATTATACGATCGGTTCCTCGATCTTCTCAAGGAGAGAAGAAACATGCTGGTTCAGACGGTCGAGCATCATACACTCGCTTCGGATCTCCATCCACAGTCTCCCGAGGACGTTCTGGCCGTCCTTGTTCGGACCCCAGCCCCAGAAGTCGTCACGCCAGGAGTCCTCCACCAGGATGCGGGCACCCGTCTCCAGCAGCTTCCGCCGGACGTACGGGTGCTGGTCCACCTTCGCCAAGAGGATCTTGTGCATGACCCGTACCTTGATGTCGTCCCAGTCGGGGCGCTGGGCCTTCCTGTGACTCCTCGCGATCTGCAGTGCGTCGTGCGCTGACCTGGCGAGGCGGATCTCCTCCTGGAGTACGGGGAGGTGCGGGAACTTCTCCCAGTGGTAGGCAGCCTCGGATGTGTCGAAGCGGATGCCGCGCCACATCAGCGTGAAGGCGGAGAAGTTGGACAGGCAGTAGAAGTCCTGCTCGTAGAAGAAGACCATCTCGTCGGTGTCCTGCTTGTGGTTCACGATGCCTCCTGTTGGTGGACATAGCGTACTGGATCGTGGTATCATCAAGCCATGATCAACTCGATCCGACCCCTCATGTACGAACCGATCAACTACCTCGTCGTGGAAGAGGAGGAGCTGAATCGCTTCATCACGGAGTACTACAAGTTGAAGATCCCTTTTAGCTGCCGGGCCGTGAAGCAGGAACAGGTGGACGACGCCAGGGCCATCCTGGCACGGAGGGACAGACCTTCGAAGCCTACGCCGAGTCCCTGTGCAGAGAGGAGACTGACCACACCGCCAAGATCCTCCGCAACAACACGGGGAAGTGGTTCGTGGAGATGTGGTCCATGTCGGAGACGAACGCTCGGAAGGCTGCTTCCGTCCTCATCAAGGCATCGAAGACCACCCGGTTCGTGACCAACGTCCAGGTGGTCCCCGTGGTCGAGGTCTGAGCTATCTCCGAACCATGAAGAAGACAGTGCTCGCAACCCTCGTTCTGGTCTTCTCCCTGGGGCTCTCGGCTTGTGTCAAGGGAGTCCTGCGAACCACGTGTGGGGGCCACTGCGTCCCCTGCGGGACGTGTCGAGGGTAGGTATCACGAGGCCACGTAGCTCAGTAGGATAGAGCAACGGTTTCCTAAACCGTAGGTCGCGCGTTCGAGTCGCGCCGTGGTCATGAAAAGAATTGACGCAAGATCCATGATCCGCTAGTATCAAACCATGTCGGAAGAACAGTGCTTCGAGTTGCTACGCCAACTGCTGGCATTCCCGCGTGGGCAGATCTGCCGCCACTACGCTGCCGCTCTGGTGCTGAAAGGGATGTCCAAGACCAACCCCGAACTCGAAGGAGATCCCGACTTCATCGCTCTCGCTGGAGCCGTGTGTAGAGACTCTGAGGGCGATGAAGAAGCCCTCGCCATCATCAGGAGGAAGACGTGCTGAAGATCATCGTCGCTGGTCCCGTGAAGTCCGGTAAGACCCACCTGCTCCTCATCATCGAGAAGGCCCTACGTGAGGTCGGCGTCAAGAACCTGGTCGTCCGGGACGAGGAGGAGGCCGACGACGAGTGGCTGAAGATCCGACGAGCTGCTGCTGGTGTGGACGTCGTGACTGGCGAATCCCAGTTAGCCCACGACCTCCTGGTAGCGATCCGTCGAAACCTCAACACCTTCATCAGCGAGCAGGCGGTCGAGCTGGAGGCCGTCACGACCAACCGAGAGCCGGTGGTGAAGGACGAAGAGGGCCACGTCACCTACGCCAGCCTGAAGCAGGTCGTGAACCAGATGACCCCCGAGCAGCTGGCGATGCCGATCATCGTCACCGGCGAGGGTGGCCCCCACGTCATCGACGTGCGGACGGCCGAGCAGGACCAGGTCAACCCCTCAGGTGACGGGATGGAGAACGCCGAAGACTACCGGCGCCACCTGATCGAGGAGGACGGCGAGACCCCCGAGGAGGCCGACCAGATCATGGAACACGAGCACGTGGTGGCTCGCAAAGGTCAGGTCTTCCTGATGACGGAGGAGTAGGTCGTGGCTCAGAAGACCCTGGAGGAGATCGATCGGCAGATCGCGCAGCTGACTGAGGAGCGACTGGCGCTCGCCATGGCGCCACCGAAGATGTCCCGTGGTGAGGCAATCGGTCTCCGCAAGAAGATCGACCGTCTCAACTCAGAGCTTTCTGACGCATGGACCCGGATGAGTCGGCAGTGTCCGCATCCCCCAGAAAACATCCGTGTCGTGGACGAGAAGGAGGTTGACAGCGATTACGACGGGACGCGCCGACGAGTCTACCCTAGCTACACGACGTGTGGCCTATGCGAGAGGAAGTTGTAGATGGAACAGACCGCCATCAAGACAGTGGGTGCGAACGTGACCGCCCGCGGCATGTGGCACCTCCTGGTGGGGGCCTTGCGGGGTACGCTGTTCCATCACCACAAGGGCGGGGTGTACCGGCTGCTGTACGTGGCTCACGAGGCGACCAACGCCCGCGTTCCCGTCCGCAACCTCTACGCCATGCCTCGACCCCAGGAAGGGTTGGTCGTGGTCTACGCGAGCCTCACGGACGGAGAGATCTACACCCGAGACCTGAAGGAATGGAACGGAGAGACCGACCGGGGCTACCGCAGGTTCGAGAACGTGGCGTGGGCTATCCCACGCCCCAGGAAGGAGTGAATATGTTGATCAAGCTGTTCGCGACCAGGGCCGAGGAGACGATCGCGTCGGTGGTCGCACCCGTCTTGTGGTGGATGGGCTCGTCGTTCACCTTGATGGTCCCACGAGCACCCCCCCAGAACATCAGCAGACACCCGATCCTGGCTCCGGTCGTAGGGCTCCTTATGGGCGTCGGCTTCCTGGTCGTGGCGGCCGTCTGTCTGCTCCCCGTCTGGATCTGGTTCGTGAGGTGAGAGCTTCTGAAGCAGGTCTGGAACAAGCCCAGCTCTCGTTCACCCACACCTGGATCGAGGGGAAGAGCTACCGCGTGGGGTTCGCGAGCAGACCTACGAACCCCGTCCAGCACGAGGGGTGTCTCGGGATCTTCGAGTGCGTATGTGTACGTACTCAACTCCAGTGTCCCCACGGGAGTTACAACTTGTGGCACTGTCGGGGGAATCGCAAGGAGGCAGCCGTTACCTTGCGCAACACTGACTGTCCAGTCCACTGTCCTGATACCTCGAAGGAGATCCGTGAAGAACTAGAGAGACTCGCTCGGCGACACAGGAACCTAACCGGTAGTGCTCGCGAACTCTACCAGAAGCAGCAGGTGACGTACTCGAACGGGATCGTCTCCGCAGATCCGGTAGCGGCCCTGGAGCGTGCCAGAGAAGCTCGTGACGCTACCCGCGAGGCCTGGGACCGTATGCAGGAAGTCTCGGGCCGGAACGCTCGTGCTGCAGGGTCGGGTCCGACGGCTTCATCGGGTCCGGCGGCGGTGGATCCACCAGAAACCAGCACACAGATCGCCTTCGTCGAGGTCGACTAACGCCACAACTCACTCAGAGCCTGGTGCTGCTTCCCCTCTGCTTCGATCCCCTCAGGCTTCCCCACCTTCCCACCAGCTTCCTTGATCCTCGCAACCATCTGCGGGTCGTGGGCTGCCGTCCACTCGGTCCACTCCTGGTTGACCCTCGGTGCGATGGTCTGCAGGTGCCGGAGGCCGCGCTTCATCGCCTGGTCGTGCGCCAGCGCCAGATCCTTCGACTCCTGGTCCGCGCTGTGGACCTTCCCGGGCGGCATGTACTGGCGGGTCTGGTCCGGATGCCAGGCGCCATCTGTATCGTACATCGGTGCCGCACCGAGGCGGCGACGCCTCTCGCCTTGAACCCAGGGCTTCTGTCCGTAGAAGCCGAAGATCTTCGTTCGGAACATGTTGCGTTCCGAGGGGTTGTTCAGGTACGAGAGGAGGTTCGTCAGTGTCTCCTCATGGTTACCTTCATACTTCGGGTTCTTCCACTTCGCGAAGGCCTGTGCAGCTTCTCGGGACTCGCGGGGCATGGACATCACAAGGTTGTAGGCCAGCTTTCGGGCACCGGTGCTGCCGTACCTCTGACGGACCCTCGTGAAGATCTGGTGCATGTCCTCGTGGAGGGATGTGGACAGTTCGTCGTAGGGATGACGACTGGTTGCCCTCAGCCAGTCGTCGGTCTGGGCGCGGAGGGCGTTGCTCTTGGAGTAGGAGATGGGAGCCACGTTCGATGCCAGGCCGGAACGATCGCTGTCCGTGGTGGGCCGGATGCTGTCCGGACCGAAGATCCTCTTCGATTCGTGATCCATGAGTCGGTTGCGTAACCGCACCTGCTGTGGGTTCGTGACGATGGTGGTCGAGCGCCGGTCGTCTGGTACGCCCAGACCCGGGAAGGTAGGAGTGCGCTGGACCTTCGACAACGACTCCAGGAGGGCCAGGGCTCGACGGAGGGATTCCACCAGCTGAAGATTTCGGCTATAGTACTGATGGGAGGTTTGTAGATATGACTACAAGACCGCCGCGAAGGGAGGACGGAATGGACTATAGACGAGAGCAGCAGCAGAAGATGTTCGACATGGTGGTTCGCCACCTGCTCGAACAGCGAGCGAAGGCCGCGGACGAGCTGGGGCAGTGCCGTTACCGAGCACCGGACGGGAGGCGGTGTGCGATCGGATCGCTCGTCACGGATGCGGTGTATTCCCCGCTGATGGAGGGGAGGGGAGCCGGACACCAGATCGTCGTCGGCGTCTTGGAGGCCGCCGGCTACGTCGTCCTGGGCCCGACCGGTGTCGGAGAGGGATTCCTCAGGGACCTTCAGCACATCCACGACAACGAGTCCGTGGAGAGGTGGGCGTCTTCCCTACGAAACTTCGCCGATCTCTACCACCTGGACGCTACTTCGCTACCGGGTCCTTCTTCTGGCCCTTCAACGGAGCTGGTTTAGGTTCTGCAGTTCCGTCGCAGGCGATGGGCCTGCGGCGCTCGACGCCTTGGGCGTCTTTGTAGGTCTCAGAACACTGGCCGGCGTAGGCTTCGGTACACATAAGCACAGTAATTGCGATCAGGATTCTCTTCATGGTGTCGAGATTTCTGTTAGTATAGACAGAGGAGGTTCCGCATGGACAAGAAGCACTGTATCGACAAGAACTACCTGGCAGCGAAGGCCAACGAGGTCCGCAGCAGGATGTCTGAACAGGAGGAACGCAAGATCGCCGAACGGGCGGCGATCTTGGACGAGGCCTACCAGGCGATGATGGCACGTGTCGAGGAGGTCATGGATCGTGCCGCCAGCTTCGGCCTGAACGTCGCCTCCTACCCCTTGGACGACGGCGCCAACGTGGCGCTGGTCAAGATATGTCTCGGTCCTCACTTCAAGTGGCCCGAGGAACGTGAGGCCTATCCCGTCGTGAGGGTCGTGAAGCAGCTCCTCCTGCGCGAGCTGGACGTGACCCTCGATACCAGCAACTACACGATCGGCGGAGCCCTCGTGATCCGCTGGTAGTGACCGAACGAACCGTGCTATAGTTGAAGAACCGATGGAGGTAATGCAGATGCGACGCAAGTACAGCTTCCTGTTCTCGACGATCCTGGCCCTCTTCCTGATGGCGTGTGGTGGTAAGGACTGCCCCACCCCCGAGCCGGTGCCCGAGTGGAAGACCGAGGTGTTCGACCTTACGTTTCCTTACCGGGCCAAGCTGACCTGGCGCCCCGCCCTGGGCGCGAACCAGAACGCGGTGCTGTTCACGTGCGGCCTCGGGTACCGGTGCGGTGCCGACGGGGCCGGCGCCAGCTACTACTCCGAAGAGCTGCTGGAGAACGTACGGAAGCTGGGCCTGGCCACCGCCCTGATCGACCTGTCCGGGAGCGGCGCGGCCGACCGGGGTGAAGGTGACCGAATCGGACTGGACCAGCGGGCGGCGGAGCTGTACCAGGCCCGGTGGGAGGTCCTGGGCCAGTTCGGGGTCGTGCTGGTCGGTCACTCGATCGGGGCGGCGACGGCCCTCCGGGCAGCGGCCAAGTTCGGCACCTTCAAGGGTGTGGCGGCGCTCGGCTTCGCGCCGTTCTCCAAGCAGTCGAACGTACCGTCCAAGGTCATCATGGACCTGGCCAACCAGGGACCGTACATCCAGTTCCCGATGGCCCTGCGCAAGGCGTTCTTCTTCTACGACCCCGGGACCGACGCCGCCGGCTACGCCAAAGACGTGGTGCTGTCCGACCCCTTCCCGCGGAAGCTGTTCTCGGACGCGCTGGCGCTGTTCCAGGACGCCACCCCGCTGGAGCTGGGCAAGATCCGCGTTCCGGTGTACGTCCAGCAGTACCAGATGGACGCCGTGTACCAGCCGACGCAGAACTGGTCCTACGCCAAGACCGACCTGTTCCAGGACGTCGGCCACTCGGCCGAGCTGCACAAGGACCCGGGGCCGACCCGTACGGCCCTCCTCGCGTGGCTGAAGCAGTTCGTGAAGTAGCTCGCCCAAGACCTTCCTGGCGTGGCGGATCCACGAGCTGGAATCCGCCGTCCCTACCAACTGCACCCAGATATAAGGAGTTCAGATGTCGACCAGAATCCCCCGCCGCCTGAGTGACCTCATCGACAAGTTGTTGGAGCAGGAGCTGGCGCCGGCCTTCCCCTACTCGTTCCCGGCACACATGCACGGGGTCTCGACCACAGACCAGATCCAAGCCGTCATCGACCACTACACCTCGCCGACCCGTCAGGTCGTGAGGAAGGTCGTTGCCGCGTCCCAGACCTTCGAGCTCGTGTTCTTCGAGGTTCCAAAGGAGGATAAGACAACCTCAGACAGGAAGGTGCCCACGATCACCGTCCTCCTCGATCAGGTGGCGCCGGTAGTCTTCGGCGTTCTCCATCCCGTCACCGGGAAGGTAGTCATCCGCAAGACCTTCGAGGTGGGTGCCGGTGCCGTGATCAAGATCGGATCCATCCCCACGTGCCACATCCAGATCGAGGACCAGAGCGTCAGCCGCATACACGCCGTCATCGACGTCAAGCCCGACGGTCGGATGGACATCACCGATCTGGGCTCCTACCACGGAACCTTCGTCGGTGGAGAGAAGGTAACCAAGAAGGAGATCACCTTCGAGTCGATCGTAAGAGTCGGCCTCGTCTACCTGAAGATCTCTCCTGGAGAAGTCTGTTCCACGGATCGGAAGCCCGAGGTGGTGGACGTCCCCCGGGAAAACGACGACGTCGGCTTCTACATCTTCGACCCGAGCGACCGAACCTATTGGGGGACCTCGGAAGAGTGGGTGAGCGTCCGCGACAGTGCGAAGATCTACGACGCCTTCGCGGCAGCCGACGATCTGTGTTCCCGTATGCACTCCGGAGTCCTCATGGTCGCCTGCAGGAAGGAGTACGTCGTAGTCAACACGGTCGAGGTGGCCCTCGACGTCACCTACACGAACCGGGCAGACGCCCAGGCCCACATCGACCGGATGGACCATCCGGAGAACTTCAAGATCGTCGTCCGCCTGAAGTAACCCTTCCCCAGTCTGCTATCATCGACGTAACCCGAACCAGGAGTTCCTACGTGAACAGCAACATCCCAAACATCCTCAGGGACCACATCAACCGGTGGCTGTGGGACCGGCTTGCCCCGGGTTTCCCGGTAACCATCAAGCTCGGGAGCGCGACACTCCCCACAACCACCCTGACCCCGGATCAGGCGAAGGCGGTCTGCGCCTACTACAACGAGAACGGCGTCCGATCGCCGAACACGACCTGGGGTAATCCGAGGAAGAAGCGGGTCAGAGCCAGCCTCCGTGGGGACGAGCTCTACTTCGAGGAACTGGACGGCGAGGTCCCGGCGCCTGCCCGAACCGAGGAGGTCTGGTCTGAGGCGCTGAAGGCTCTGAGGCGTGCGCACTACGAGGCCACGTACGTTCCCCTGGCTGCAGTCGTCGGTCGGGTGGAGGGAAAGATCGAGGAGGACTCCTTCCGCCGGACGGTGACCAAGCTCCTCTCCAGAGCCTTCGTCGACCCGTCCCTGGGCTTCGCGATCATCCGCCCCTCCACCGGTGAGTACCTGAAGGAGTGTGGTGGGTGGACGAAGGACGTGGCCGGAGCGGTCTTCCTGAAGGACATGGAGGAGGTGAGCGAGCGGTGGGTCGGCTGGAACCGGGCGGTCGTGGTCGTCCGCAGATCCTACTTCCTGGAGTTCCCGGGGCACCAGTCCGGACCCTACCGGACCCACGCCATGGCCGTGGCCCACGCAGTGAAGCTCCACACCCCGGACGCTCCGGCAGGAAATGCGGCGCCACAATCAGAGTCTAGCCGGGGCGGCGAAGACGAACGCCAGTGGGCCTCATGCTCCCGTCAATAATGAACTTGGCGCCATATGAGGTCTTGAATACCAGTGCGCTGGTATGGCTAGCAGAAGCCGCGCCGAATTCGATCCATGCCGTCGTGACTGACCCCCCATACGGACTCATTGAGTACACCCCGCGTGAGCTTGAGAAGATGGAGGCAGGCCGGGGCGGCGTGTGGCGTATTCCCCCATCATTTGACGGCTGCCAGCGCTCGCCTCTGCCGCGCTTTACAGTCCTAACCGACCGCGACCGCGCCGACATGCGTAAGATGTTCGCGACGCTGGCTGAGCACCTGATGCGGGTTCTGGTGCCTGGTGCGCATGTTTTTATCGCCAGCAATCCTCTCGTGTCCTATCTCGTCTATGAGCCGTTTATTGCTGCGGGCTTTGAGAAGCGAGGTGAGGTCATCAGAATCGTGCAAACGCTGCGCGGCGGTGACAGGCCAAAGAACGCAGAAGAGGAGTTCAGCGATATTAGTGTGATGCCGCGATCTTGCTGGGAGCCATGGGGGCTTTTCCGAAAGCCCTGCGAGGGGCGCGTTCAAGACAATCTTCGCAAGTGGAAAGTCGGCGGTCTTCGTCGAGTCTCTGCCGATGAACCATTCAAGGATCTGATTTATGCCGGCGTTGCACGCGGACGTGAACGAGAGATCGCACCTCATCCATCGCTTAAGCCGCAAGCGCTCTTGAGGCAGCTCGTGCGTGCGGCCCTACCGCTGGGCGAGGGCATGCTCCTTGACCCATTTATGGGGTCGGGTTCAACGATAGCCGCGGCATCGGCATGTGGCCTGCGCAGCATTGGGCTAGAGATTAGCCCGAAATATTTCGAGATGGCCCAAACGGCGATACCGGAGCTTGCTGCCCTGTCTATTTCGCCGCCCGATAAATCCAATTAGCCTTCATCTTGGCACATCCTACCGGCGTAACGCTGGCGGTGATGGTGCGTCGGCTGCCTTCCTTGCGTCCAGAAAAGTTCCACTCGCACTTGGTTAACCTCGCGCCTACCACTTCAATGAATCGAAATGGGCGGGGTGGATCCCCCTGTCCCTCATCGACAGGACGGTTACTATCGAAGACGAACACCATTAGCCAGGTATCCTCTGCGTTGTGCCCCTGCCATCCGCTAGAGTAGCGCGACCCCTTGATCTCGATTCCTTCGTGATGGTGTTGTAGTGAGTTCTTCGGGTGAGCCCCAGTGGGCAGCAGGTCTGGGTGCCCGTTGTGGTAGGCGTTCTTTACGATCGTAGTGCAGTGCTTGGGAATTGCCGACCCCATGAACTCGCCTACCATGCCACTGAAATTCGCGGGCATAAGCATGGCCTCTAGGCGGTGTATCCCCTGCTGGTTTAGCGCTGTGTTGATGAAACCGAGGAAGCGACAGAAATCAACCATCGCCAGCCGAATATGAGCAGAGCTGACCCCATAGGGGATCTGCGCCGCAGGATTGAAGTCTTTTTCGACGGGAGTGAGTGGCGTACATGCGGCAAGTGGAATGGTCGGATGATTGAGCCTGAGACTACCCGAAGCACTTAGGACACCTTCTTCATCTAGGACACTCGCGACCCAGACTTAGGACACCTCGCGCGGACCACGTACACTGAGGCCCCACTTAGGACAGCACCATATTTCGCGGTTCAGACGCGGCGTCAAGAGCTGTCCGATGAGGCACTTGAGGAAAAGCGACGCCTCCTGTCGAGATCACCACCCGCATCACTCATCCTTAGCGTTGACTCTCGGGATCCACCCGCGCTATACTTCCACCAGGAGGTAACGATGGGGCGCGCAGCGGATGAAGATGGCGACTTCTGGGTTGTTGAGTACGCGGGTAAGTACCGCGAAGAGGCCCCGAGTCCTGCAGATGCGGAGCGGGCCGCCGCCGACCTGCGCAAGCGCGATGTTCCAGCCAGGGCGTACCGCTACGACCCGGGCGAGGTGAGAAAACTGGGCGAGGTGCAGCGGGCAATCCTGCGTACCGTGCAGGACTTCGGCGAGGTTGTGCCGACGGGCACTCCCTATGAGCGGCGCTGCCGAATCATAAACGCTGCGGACAAGATGCGGCTACGCGGCTTCCTTGTAAGCCTGCCCCACAACCACCCAGACGTGATCGCTGGCAATGGCCAGTACCGCCTGACGCGCCTCGGGAAGACAGCCCTCAGGGCGCTGGAGGGCGGTTTGTGCGCTGCCAAAGAAAAGGCGCTGAGAGCGGTGGCCCAATGACGCGCCCCTCTGCGGGAGATCCTGTTGACTCTCGGAGCGCGGGTGCAAGCGGGCGCAGCGCGCCGGGCTGCACGTGACGACGGCGAAGGGCGGGGAGCACAAAGGCGCACCGTGCGTGCTGCCCGGCATGGTGGGTAAGTACACCATGGCGGATATGTCGGCGTGGTACGCGCAGGCGCTGCGGATCCTCGCCGCCGCGGGTTGCCAGATCGTCGAACCCTACGGCCCCGACGCGCTCAGCTGCGTCGTCGTCGGGGTGGAGTGAACAACGTAAGGAGACTGACATGGACCTGCTAGATCGCGTTTCCCTTCCCGTCCGCTCCCCGGCCGCCCTCGCGCGGCGCGTCCGCGCGGCGCGCAGCCTGGGTGTCAGCCTGGGCCCCGACCCGATCCCCCAGCGCGAGCGCCGCGCGCGGCTGGCGTGCCCGGTCGGCAAGGTCCGCGCTGCCTACTACGCGGGGCGCGACCTGGCGCTGGCGATCGGCTGAGCGACGGCGCGATCGATCGCTGTTGACACTTTAACGGCGATCGGGTAGCTTAGGATCATGACGAACACGACGACCCAGCACAGCGCCAACGCCACGACGACCCTGCAGACCGCGCGCCAGGCGGTCAAAGACGCGGAGCGGGCGCTCGATGCGTTCGCGGACCCCGACAGCGACGCCGCCGACGCGGCATGGCTCGCGCTGCACGTCGCGAAGCGGGCGCTCGCGGCGGCCGAAGCGGGCGTCGGCCCAGTCACCTACGAAACCTGGATGGATTAGCGACGCTGTGCGCGTCGAACGCCGCGGCGGCGCCGTCGTGGTTGGATCTGGTGGCGCACGACGTCGCGTTCGTGATCGCCGGGCACTCCGCCATGGTCGCCGCCTGGCAGAACTAACTGGAGGACACACGTGAACACACCGCTCCCCATGCGATCGATCGAAACTCCGCGCATCCGTGCGCTCCCGGCGACGACCGTCGTCGAGGTCGTCGTGACGGCCGATACGCGGCGCGCCGCCCGCGCGGGTGCGCTGCGCCTCGCCGCCGACCTTGGAGGAAGCCTGCGCGATCGCCTCCTCACTGGAGCCGCGGAGGTGACCAGGGATCAACACCCCCTCAACGCCGTCAAGATCCTCAGCCCCCACTTCGAGGTCAGGTCGTGAAGAGGCAGCAGCTGCTCGACCTGGGGATCCGGCCCAAGACGATCGACGAGATAGAGGTCGACGTCGTCCAGGCCGTCCTCGACGAGGAGTTCCGGAAGCGCCCCGTGGGTCTCGGTCCCGGTCAGGACTACCGCACCCACACCGTCGACCGCCTGGTCAGCATGGGGTGTCAGTGGCACTCCGACCACAACACCTTCAGCACGGTAGCCACCAGGTATTTGCAGGTGAAGTGCCCCTACTGCTCGGAGCTGATGAAGGTCGGCGGATGCTCGGGTAACCCGTCACACCTGACTGCGTCGTACATGTGCCACTGCGGTGCGACTGGCCAGGCGGCCCTTCCGCCGGACGGTATCTCCTTCGTACCACCCATCAAGAGGTGATCGAGTTCGATCCCAACAGCGTCGACGACGTCCTGGAGTTGCTCTGCAAGCTGAATGCCTGTCGGAGCGGGTTGACGTGGTTCGAGCACGAATGCCGAACCCCACGAGAGTCGACCGCGCCCGACTTCGTGTTCGCCAATCCAGCTGAGATCTGGGCTGAGACCGACAGGGCTCCGTTCATGATCTGGCTCGTGGAACGGCTGCTGCCCGCGGAGAACCAGTGGGAGACGCCGGGGGCATTCGCCGTCCGACTGATGGAACTGTGCCGCGAGCTGGTGCCGTGGTTCCGTGAGAATCCCGTAGCCTTCGGGTCAGAGATCGACTGGGATGGTCTACCTGATGGTCCGCCGTACCTCGTCCTCTACAGCTTCACTAACGGAACTCTGTGCGCCCTCCCGAACGACGTCATGGACGGAACCGGCCCTACCGAGGGAGACATCCGGCAGAAGTTCGCCGAGCTGGTGCGGGGGATGTACCCGTACGAGAAGGTCGGCGAGTTGATGGTCAAGTGGTGGCTGGAGAACACCTAGAAGGAGCAGTTCATGTTCAGACAGTATCTCGTGGCCCTCGGAGCTTGTCGGCCGGCGCTGGAGTGGGTGACCGAAGAGATGACGCTGGCCGAAGCCTGGCGTGCCTGTCCCAACGGAGCCTGGATGCAGTGGCTGCTCTGGCGAGTGAATCATCAGGAGGCGCGCGATGTCATCGATCGGTGGCGGGAGTTCTACCAGCGGGAGGTTCGGTCGGCGTCCCTAGCTATCCTGCTACGATGAAGATCCGTCCCTTACTACTGGTCGAGTTGGAGGTAGGCCGGTGGGCCCTGTACCGGCGCAACCGGACCGGCTGGTCGCTGTGGATGGACGGACTCAGGGCGGTAAGGTTCTAGGAGGAGCGATGGACGAGAAGACCTACTACGAGAAGTTGAAACGAGCTGCGGAGCGGGTGTGTGCCTGCTTCGGCGCGATCGACCCGCTGGTGCTGACCGCCCCGGGTAGAGAAGCGGAGGCAGCCATCTTGGAGCTGCGTCGGGTGGTGTCCGAGAAGCCCGGAGGTGCGAAGTGACCCTGCAGGAGTGGCTGTACGATTTCGGTGCGTGTGGTCCCGCGAGGAGATGGGTGGGGGACAAGTCGCTGCAGGAGGCCTGGGCGACTTGTCATCGAGGCGACTGGATGCGTTGGCTGTCAGTGGCGGCTTGTGGGAATACCTCGTGGACACCGAAGGACCACGAGAAGATGCTGCTGGCCTGGCGCCAGGTCCAAGTCGAGTACCGCATGGACGAAGCCTACGAGCTGGCTTGTAGATCGTGTCCACCGACCCGAAGTCGAGCCGAGCACGAGGGCGCTGTGTGGCTCCGCTTCACTAGCCTGGAAGCCGACTTCTACCGCAGCATCCAACCGACCCCACCCACCATCGAAGGACTGGAGGAGTGAGAATGACGTTCAGAGACTTACTTCACAAGCTCGACGCCTGCCCCCAGGGGATCGAGTGGGTAGGCGACAAGACCATGCGGGAGGCCTGGTCAACCTGTCGTCGTGGTGACTGGATGCGGTGGTTCGGGCTGGTGGCCAGGAGGATGCACGTACTGGGGTGGGGTCTCGTCGAGTACGAGAAGAGGGTCTCGGCCTGGGACCGGATCGAGCGCGAGCACAGGCTCGAAGACGCGATGTATCGTGCGTTCAACGAGGCCCGCCTAACCTTCGGCGCCTGGTCTCCTCAGGAGAACGCCGTCTGGCAACGTTACAGCTCCCTCCAGTGCGACGTCTTCCGCAGCGTCCAACCGACTCCTCCGCCGATCGAGGGTGTCTCGTGACCTACGAGGAGAGGCTAGCCTGGGTCGGATCCCTCCGCCTCACGGGAGCGGAGGAGGCTGAAGCATTCGCCCGCGCCAGGGGTTTCCTGCCCGCCCCGACCTCGGCGTGGATCGAACCCTGCTTCAGCTTCCGGGGAAAGTTGTATCCGGGGAGTCTGGTCGTAGTCAACCAGCACCACGCCCTCCACCTGCCGAACATGCTGATGGTGACGCGGGTGAGAGACATCTACGACGCACCGGCCGGCTGTTTACTGTGATTCAGTGCTATGAGAAGAGTGGAGGGACGTGATGAAGTTCAAGGACTGGCTCAGAATGAGGAACGCGTGTCACGAGTCGCTGGAGTGGCTTGGAGACAAGACCCTGCAGGAGGCGTGGGAGACCTGCCAACGAGGCGATTGGATGCGTTGGCTCTCTCAGGCAGCCACGAAGGTTGTCGGATGTAACTGGACGTGGAACAAGCACGACCAGATGTGTAGCGCCTGGACGGTCTTCGCCAAGAAGGAGGGCATCGACGCAGCCTACGATGAGGCCATCGGGAAGATCCTGCTGAAGGACGGCCTCGGGAACATCAAGGAAGAGGATGAGGTGTGGGAGAGGTACGTAAGCCTCCAAGCATCCTTCTTCCGCAGCATCCAACCGTCCCCGCCCGCCATTCCTGGACTGGAGAACCGAGGATTCTTTGTGGCTCTCTGAGTGGCCCTGCCTACAGCACCTTCCGAACGCCATTGAGGGGCGAATAGTGGGCTACGCCATCGTCGACGAGTCGCTTCCGGAGTTGAAGGTAGAGAAGACCGAGCTGTAGGCCTATGGACCGGCCTGGACGCGCAGAGCCTTCCGCCCAGTAGCCTTCTCCAGGATGCGATCTGAGGCGGCATCGATGGCCGCAACCAACTTCTTGAGGGAGGCCGCCACCTGCTCTGCGGGGGCACCGATCTGGTTGCCCGTCTCGAACATCTGCTTAGAACCCTTGATCAGCTGAGAGACCGAACCCCGAAGCGCTGTATCGTTCAACTCACGCTTACGCTCGTCCTCCCCTTGACCACTAGACACTTCGGCATTCATCTCCATCTGAGTGGAGCCAGCCGCCATATCCCCAACACCGCGACCTGCCATCCTGGATGACCCGGAATACGCGCCCCGGCCGGCGATCAAGCGCGCGGACTCGACCCCGGACATGAAGTCGGGGGCCTGGCCGGTGGCCGCCAAGAAGGCCCCGTGGAGCTCGAAAGCACGTTGCTCCGCAGCCGTCTTGACCTTACCGTGCAAACCCCCGGTCTTGTCCTGCAGGTACGCGCGGAAGTCCCCGCCGTACTGGTCGTTGATGACCTTCGACTGTGCCTGCTGGGGAGTCAGCACACCACCCTGACCCGGGAGTGCGGCGATGTCTCGGTCGTAGGAGTTGCGGAACACTGAGTCCGAGTACTGCTTCACCATTCCGTAGGTGATGCCGTGGGCAGCCAGGTCAGCAGGAAGCTGGTGTCCTGGGCCGGCGCCGAGCACGTCGAACATCGTGCGGGGGTCCAGCTGCGCTAGGTACTCCTGAGCGAAGACCGACCCCGTGGGATTGGCCGCGATGGAAGCCAGCAGGTTGGTCCCGGACTGGTAGGGGTCGAGCTTCCCACCGACCATCGCCCCGACCGCACCGTAGCCGGCGCCCGCGAACCGGGCGTTCATCATGTCCTCGCCAGCAGACCCCCCGCGAGCGTAGGCCCCCAGAGCCCCCAGGACACCGCGACCAGAGGTCACGCCAGCACCCGAGGCGATGGTTCCGGAGGCGAGTAGACCCAGCTGCGAGCCGGCGGCAACGTCGATCCCGCCGGACCCGCGACCGATCAGGTTCTGGACACCCGTGAAGAAGGTGCCGGCATCACCACCCAGGGATGCCTGCCCCAGGATCTGGGGTGCGGCGTGGAGTCTGCCAGCCATGGCCGAAGCAGCCCTTCCGTAGTGGCCCATGGCCGTCCCGTAGCCACCGATGCCCTCGATACCTGAGACAGCAGCATGGCCTTCAGCGAGGAGGCCGCGGTTCTCCAGCGCACGGGCAGCGCGCACACCGCGATTGATGCGGCCACCGAAGCGGTCGGTCTTGCCGACTCCCCCGAAAGTACGCATCTCGCCGATGTCCTGCTTGTAGTTCGAGGACAGCTGATCCACGAAGGTGAACTCGCCCGGGGCAGCCGTACGCATCGCCTCAGCCATCCGCAGGAGGTTCACAGCCTGGTCTGGAGCGATGTTGTCGATGGCGCGCTTGGTGTCGTTGAACTGACCTACGCCGTTGGCCTTGTTGCGCCACCAGTTCCCGATGATGGCTTTGTCTACGCGGTGGCCACCCTGGTCGAAGGCGACACCGCCCGAGGTACCAGCAGAGAAGCCCGTAGAGGAACCGGCACCACCAGCTTGGGCGTCGAAGTCCTTGCGCAGTTGGGGGTTGTCCATCACCATCCGCATCGCCACACCTAGCCCCAGATCCCCTTGGCGCATGGCCATACCCGCACGACCGTAGGCGCCGCCTTGCTTGGAGGCTCGACCTACGAAGTCCCAGGGAGCTTGCTCAGACTCGTTAGCACCGGACCTCATCGCCCCCACGATCTGCTTCGCGATGACGGCACCTGCTACGGCCCATCCACCCATCTGGACGGTCGTGGGGGAGATCCCCATGCCACCGGCTTGACGCTCTACGAACTTACCAGCTTCGTCCTTCGCGAGCCACCACTTGGAGGACATCGATCCGCCTTGGGCGTTGACCTCGTGGTAGCGGCGGCGTAGGTGGGACTCACGCTCGTAGGCGTCGGACAGTTCGGCACCACGTTCGAGGATCTGGCCACGTACACGGGAGGGAGCGGACGGGTCGGCTAGCTGGATGCCGCGGGACCGCAGGTCTTCCATGCGCTGGTAGGACTTGACCAGGTCGTCCAGATCCCCCTTGAGCCTCCGTACGTCCGAGACCTGGGATGCGGTGGACTCCTTGAGGGTCCGCGTCATCAAGGTCATGGCCTCCTTGGACTGGGAGGCGACGTTGCGGAAGAGGTCCCGCTGCTGCAGCATCTGGTTGGAGATGGCCTGGGCGGGTGCGGGGGTGTTGCGGGCTTGGTGCGGGGTGGTGGAGCCTGCGGACCGGTTACCGCCCTGGCGGGAGGTGGTGTCGAAGGCTTGGCCCATCCGGGCGAACTCGCGGTTTACCTTCTGGGTCTCGCGCAGGACCTCGCGCATCAAGTTGAGGGCGCGACGGGTCTCGTTCTCGTCGACCCCTACGCCTAACTTGATCGTCTTGTCCTGGGTGTTACCCGTGTGAGGCACGGTTCGGAGATTTACCCAGGCTTCCCGACCGCCCGTTCGCGGGCACGTTGCTGCGGAGACTTGGTGAACTTCATCCTGAGGCGGAACTTGAGGTCGTCTGCGCGGGTAGAGCGGGGTTTCCACTCAGCGGCAGTCGACTGGTGGTTGGGAGCGACCACGACTTCGTACTCGTCAGCGTACTGGTTCTCACCCAGCTTCCACTTCGGTTTCGTGGGGTCCTTCATGTCGAGGTCTTTGTAGGGGGAGGTTCGGCCCAGCTGTTTGGGGATGGTGTGGATGTCCTGTTCCTTGACCCAGGCGCTGTTGACCCTCCCGAAACCACGGGCGATGTCCTCGTACGGACTCCACCCCGTGAAGAAGGGGTGGGTAACTTGCCAACCCGGCCACGCCACCTGGTGGTTGTCGTCCCCACGGTGCAGCAGGAACTCTCTCCCCTCACGTCCGCGCCGAACCTCTGTCTTGGCAGCCAGTTTGTGGAGGGCTCTGACACGTGCGTTCCCCTCCATCCTGGGGATCGCTGCCCGATTCGCACTCGCGTACTTGCCGTGCTGAGTTTTGTGAGAGTAGGTTACCTCTCGCCAGTCAGCATCCTCTGCAGGATCGTAAGGGTACCGACTCATCGCCCCCTTCTCCAGGGCTTCAACGAGAGTCAGGGCACGAAGTAAGGAGCTCACGTCGAAGGAGATTTCTCGGGCGGAGTCCACCCCACCAGCAACACCCCACCTGGGGTAGCACGCACGACATACCTAGACCTCCGAGACCTATGATAGCTCGTCTCGGAGGAGGCTGCTAGTCCTTACTGGGACGGCCCGCCTTCCCGGCCTTGCCGCCCTGGTGGCCGTGGGTGTCGACCGGCTTGGGCTTCTCCACCTTCTTGTCGGCGGACTTCTCCTCGGCCACGACACCGGAGGCCAGGAACAACGACATCACGCAGAGGCAGGTCAGGATCTTCTTCACGGTTCACTCCTCGTTTGGTTCAGGACTTGGGGACGGGGACGGTACAAGTCTGGGACACGAACGGGCGGTTGTCAACTCCCCCGAGGACCTTCCTCGTGCGGGAATCGTAGGTGAACAGGTGACCGCACAGCCCACAAGTCATCGCGACGAGCTTGGTGTCGAGCACCACGTCGTCAACGAAGATGTCACTTCCGTCGGTCCGGTGACCGAGGGTGATGAAGGTCTGCGAGGCTTCAGCGGCGAAGTCTGCGCCGGTCATCAGCCACCCTGACGCTTGGAGCGCTCCCGGTCGTAGCTCCGCTGCAGGTTGGCGAGAGCAGCTTCCAACAGCTTGCCGAGTTGGACGTCCTCCTCGGCGACGGTGGCTGTGGTGGCGAAGATGCGACCACGGTACTGGCGCCACAGCACGTCGAAGCGACCGAGCTGGAGGCGGAGCAGCTGGGCGTCCGCGACAGAGACACCGGGGCTGACCAGAGGTGTGGTGTTGATGATCTGGCCGGTGTAGTTATGTTTAGGATCCAGCAGCTTCTTGATCTGCTCCTCAGCGATGGTGGAGGCTTGGACAAGACAGTCCAAGTTCTTCTGGATCTTCTCGATCGAGTCGTCGATCTTCTTGGGAGCCTGGGGCAGGTTGGTAGGCAGCACACGATCCCACCCCTCGTTCTTGGCGAGGCGCCTCGCCGCCTTCACTTCCTCCATCGTCGCCTTGCGGAAGGTCTTACCGTTGGCCTTCTTGTAACGACCTCGCAGGACGAGGGAGATCGCTCTTCATCACGAGTTCTCCTTGTCTTTGATACGAGCTAGCTGGGCCAGGAACATCGGCGCAGAGAAGATCTTCTTCGCCGCGTCGCGCAGCTGCGGCCGGTAGTAATCGAGCACGTCCGCCAGCTCGACCCAGCGGACGTAGCCCTCGCCTCCGACGTACTGCCAGTCGACCAGCGGGAAGTCGCGCTCCGAGACCTCGCCGAAGAACACCCACATTGGACGGCCGTCGTGGGTCTCGGCGACGAGGGCAGGAGTCGAGTTGACCTTGACGGGGTAGGCTCCACACTCCTCCTTGAACTCGCGGATGGCCGCCTGGTGGGGCGTCTCCCCGGGCTCCAGCTTGCCGCCCGGGAGCATGCCGTCGAAGGACGCGTCGGAGGTGAAGCGGCCCAGCAGGACCAGACCCTTCTTCACCACCACGACGACCACGGCGTAGGGAGTCACGTCGTCGATGACCTTCTTACGGGACCGCTCACCCCGGCGATTGATGATGTTGGCCATCGCCTCTACCAGCGAGCTCCCTTGCTCCAGCGTCAGTTGCCCGGCAGCAGCCTCGTGGTGGTCGTCGAAGACGTTGACCAGACCCATCCGTTCCATGTCGTCTCGGGTGTTGGCGGACCACTGCCAGGTGTCGGACAACTTCTCGCCACCTTCCTCACACCCGGCGAATGCTCGGACTCGCACCTCGTGGTTGATGCCCCCCTCGTCGACGTAACGCAAGGTCAGGAACTTGATGACCTCTCCCTCGCCCCTACTCTGGGGCAGGCACAGCGGATTCACGTTCGGCTTCACTTCGACCTCCATGGTTCTGGGATAGCTATGTTCCACGAAGAGGTGAACACGATGAAGAACGTGCTGATCGTCTGGTGGACCCAGGAAGGTGTCGAGCTCCGGCACCTCCAGGTAGAGAACATCACCCCCGCGTTGCAGGCGTGCAACAACCGCTTCATCAATATCGACGACTGGTTCGACTACGACGAGGAGCTGGACTGGCTGAACGACCGCGTCGACAGCGGCGATGCCAAGAGGATCTTGATGAACGCTGGCGCCCCCCCCCGTTAACCATCTGTGAGCCAGATCCGTTACGTCATCGGGGACGCCGTGTATCCAGACGTGTCCCAAGGTGGAGTATTCCTGGCCCACGTGTGCAACGACGTCGGGAAGTGGGGCGCTGGCTTCACCAGAGCGCTGGAACGCCGCTGGCCCGGGTCTGGAGCCCGTTGGAAGCGGGTAGTGGAGGGTTGGGGTGACCGCAAGCTCGGGCAGATCCACTTCGACCCCACCAACGCCGACAGAGACGCTGTCGTCCTCGCCAACATGGTCGCGCAACACGACGTAGGTACAACCCAGATCCGTCTGGACTATCCGGCACTCCGCAGGTGTCTGGGGATGCTGGCGGTTGTGGCCAGCGCGGACTTCGATCGGGGAGGCGGTATGGTCCCCGTCCACATGCCCCGGATAGGTTGCGGGCTGGCCGGTGGTCGGTGGGAGCTGGTCGAGCCCATCATCCAGGAGACATTGGTACGAGCCGGCGTCGAAGTTGTGGTGTACGACCTGCCACAAGCCCAGATGACCAGCCTGGCTTGCGGGATGCCCCAACTGGTGGCCTCGCCGTGACCGAATACCACACGTACCTACGCCTGGGGATCTTGCTGACCTGCTCGCTGCGCCTCGTGGGACTGACCCGCGTCGAACACCAGCTACTGGACGGCGCTCTGGAGCAGGTCTGTCGCAAGTCCGTCTACTCGTCGCCCAGGCTCCGATGGGTCCGCGAGTTCCTGCACTTCGGTGAGAACTCCGTGCGTGTCGTGTGCCACGAGCTGCAGGACGTGCTCTCCGCGGCGTGCTTCGCGGAGGTCGGGTGCTTCGACGGGAACTCCTACTTCGCACCAACCATCTCGGCGGAGCTAGCTGCGAAACTCCTGCAGCACTGCGACACGACCTACGAAGACGCGTTGACGCTGGGTTCCGCTCTGAAGCAGGAGTTAGCGACACAGACCGAGATCCGAGAGGAGTTCGCCCGAGCAGACACCCGGCCGTACGACGAGGTCACTCGTCCGGGAAGGTCACTACCGAGTCGTCTTCGAGATCTACCTTCACAGGTGTCTGTGGGGTTCCCAACGCACGTCCCAGCTGCTCGACCTGCCTCCTGACCGCCTCCGCGGCCTCCTCGACCTCCCGCAGCTGGTCCTTCCCGATGGACTTGGGCTTGAACTTCGGAGCCTCGTCCCCGAGCTTCGCCCACTTCTCGGCCTTGCGGATCTCTTCCGCCTCCACCATCTTCATGAACCGGTCCCCGACCTCGCGGTCCGCCTTCTCCTTGGCCAGGCGGGCAGCGCGCTCGGCGTCGTCCTCCGCCAGCAGGTCGCGCTCCACCTCTAGAGGAGTGCGCTCCAGCTCGTCGTGGGCATCGGGCTCGGCGTCTTCCATGTCCTCGTAGACCGACTCGTAGTAGTCCTGCAGCAGCTCCTCGAACGGGATCTCGCGGACCAGGGCGATCGGGGTGTGGAAGGTCTTCGCGTACCACCGGACCACCCGCCGGTACTCGTAGTCGGCGTCGGGTGCGGTGACGGGGTCTCGTCCCTGGCGGACGTCTTCCTGGTAGCGCTTGGAGCCCAGGACCGCGGCCAGGGCGCGGGTACGGGCAGACCTCCACGGGTCCATCAGTCTCCTCGGAAGTAGTTCGGGGTTCTGGTGGAGACGGCGGGGCGGTGCCAGTCGTTACCGCCGCACGGGGCAGACAACCCGAAGACGACACCAGCTCTAGACTGGATGACCCGCTGGCCACACTTGGCACATTCGCCCTCGGTCGCGCCAGCGACACCGCGGCTGGGCCTCCACGAAGTGACGCGGTGGCCGTTGACGAGTAGGTCCACTAACGGGACTCCGACTCCTTCAGCTGGCGGTCGCGGTCATCGCGGAGCTTGTTGCGGGCGGCGTCCTCAGCCTCCTTACGCCTGGTCTCGATCTTCTGGTCGATGGCGCGGGACTCCTCCCACAGCTTCAGCACCACGGGCTCGGGCAGGTCGCCCTGGGCAGAGCGCTTCGCCCACCACTCCGGAGTCTCCTCGTCCTGCTTCACCCGGACCAGCACTTCGGACAGTGCCGTGGCCAGGGTCAGGTCGTAGAGGTCGACGTCGAGGCCGGTGGTCACGTTGTCGGCACCGAGGTACTGGCGCCGGAGGCGCCCGATGCGGAGGCGGTCAGCCACGGACAGCTCCAGCTTGAAGCGGAACTTGCCCTCGAAGCGCTTCCCGGACGCGTTCACGTCGAGAGGATAGGCGTCGGAGTAGTTGGAGTCACTCATGGGAGTTCAGATTCTACGATCCCATGGGGAAGGTATGTGCTTCAGCTTCTATCCAGCTCGCTGCGGTACGAAGGTCTCCTGGATCTGGAAGTAGTCGCACGAGTCGGACTCGCGCAAGTGGTTCTGGGCCATCGGGACCAGCCAGCGCAGGTTCGGGAGGACGTTGCTGGGCATGTTGGCAGCCTCCCACCAATTCACCTTCTCGTCCGTCACGGTCCGAGCTCGCGACACGTCGCCAGTGCCGGCGAAGAAGTGGATGACCCCACCGCGCGTCTCCAGCTTCATGAAAGGCTTCCACCCGATCTCCTGGTCGTCACCCGTCTCCTCTCGCCACTCGCGGATCATGGCTTGCAGCTCCGGGGTGGTGTCTGCAGTTTCAGCCTTCTCGGCGTCGACCTCCTCGACGTGGCCGCCCACCCCGTTGTAACGGCCGTTCATCCACTTCGGGCGGCGCTTACGGATCAGCACGACCAACTTCAGGTCAGAGTCGAAGAGGAAGCCGACCACGAACTCCGGGGGCCGAGAAGCGAGGCGGGGTACCCGCGAGACGTCACCACTCTCGTCGATGAAGTACAGGTAGTTCGGATCGCGAGTGAAGTTGCCTTCCGCCACCTTCTCCGCGCCGGTCTTGGTCGACGGCGTCGGCAAGCCGTGGTTCTGCGGGCCGTTCAGCGCGGTCCGGTACACGTCAGAGCCCCGCAGGAAGTAGGGGTAGCCCTCTTCGCGCTTCACACCGAGTACGGCGACCTTCTCGTAAGTCTTCTTCTGAGTATCCTGGTTCACGTCAGCCTCCAGTCGAAGGGTTGTTCGAGTATCGCGTTCAGCCGCGAGAACGGCCGACTACCACGGAACGATAGCGGAGGGCGGCAAGCCGGGTGCGGGGTCTTCACCACCGCGTGGCGCGAGAGGTCGATGCCCTCGACGGCCCTGTGGGCGTCGCCACCCATGAGCAGGAAACCGATCTGGCGTGGCTGCATCGCCACCAGCTTCAAGGCCGCCCTCGTGAAGGTCTCCCACCCGCGGTCGGCGTGGGATTTGGCCCGCCCGGCGCGAACGGTCAGGATCCGGTTGAGAAGCAACACACCCCGAGGTGCGAGCGAGGCGAAGTCTCCGGCGGTTGTCCAGGCGCCCAGGTCCTCCTCCATCTCCTTGAGGATGACCGCCAGGGAGTGCTGGAGCGGGGCGCCGGGAGGCACGGCGAAGGCCAGACCACACGCCGGACTCACCTCCGCCTGGGCGGGCGAGATCTTCTTGACCCGGTCGCCGACGAACCGCTTCTTGGGGTGGGCGAAGTACGGGTCCTGACCGAGGACGACGACCCGTACCTGGTCGAGCGGCGTCTCCACGAAGGCTCGCAGGACCTGGCTCTCGGCGGGGAAGACGACGTGTTCCCGACGTTCCTGGAGCAGGAACTCGCGGAGACCTTGCATGTAGAGCTTCGTGGACTCGGAGTCGATGAACTCCTCCCACGAAGTCGGTGGAGGGTCTGGACAGACGCACCCCACGACGTTGTCGCACTGAGGTGAGCAGCTGTATCCGAAGTGCATGGCTACTTCTGCCTCTCGTAGTGAACGAAGGCGAGGAACAGCAGGCAAGCAACCAGCTCCAGCAGGTGCTTCAGGTTCTCGTCCATGGTCAGACCCCAGCCAGCCGACGGAGGATCTCCTTGGAAGGCACCTTGGGTTGGATCCCGGAGATCTGGGGGACGAAGACCACCCGACTGCCGACGTCTTTCTCCCTCCAACAGCCGTTGTACCACACCCCGTTGTCCAAGACGAGTGAGTTCCAATGACCCCCAGCCACCTGCTCGACGATGGGCCCGTGGTACCCGTCACTTCGGGAGTACGTGTGCAGACCCCAGTAGCTACCGTCCTCCGTCGGCGGGGGTTGCTTGCCCTCCAGACTCGCGCAGTACCTCTCGACCTCCGCGAGGTAGCGGTCGTGGATCTTCGAAGCCTCCGAAACGATCTCGCGCAGCGCTTCCGTCATCTGCCACTCCACTCGTTGAATTTTTTGTTTAGCCATAAACACACTCACGGAACGAACGGCTCCGCAGCCGATCGCTTATCCCACCGCGCGCACGCCCGAACCACAGCCTCTTCCGGAGAGGAACACACTGTGCCAGGAACACAGCGCATCGTGTTGCCGATTCCGACCATGACACACCAACTACCATGGGAATACCGGAGATCAATCGTACCACTACACGCGGTCTTTGCCAGAAGAGCTATCTTATCTGCCAGCTTCGTGTCCGAAACCATCATCTACCACTCCTGTTTCTCGTGCGGGCCAACTCGGCGAGACGGACGTGTTCCCCCTCGTCGAACCTCTTGCCCAGGACCTGTATCAGCACCATACCGTCGATAGCCGCTGGGTGGCAAGTTTCCAAGTTGAAAGATCGGCGGCACTCCAGCCCCTCCCGTACCTGCTCTGGCGTCCACTCGGCGATGTCCCTGGCGTCTGCCTCACAGATCTTTGCGAACTCGGCGTACAGCTGATCCCTCATCCGCCCCTCGTGCGCCAGTCGGTCCGCCGCCTCGTTGCCGGGCTCTCCGGCGTGCCCCTTCACGTGCTCGAAGGTTACTTGGCGGCCGGTCATCGCGGTCCGGATCTTGCCAATCAGGTCCAGGTTCTTCGTGACCGCCCAGTTCTTGGTGAGTGCCCCCACCGACCACTCGGAGTCCGTCCGGATGAGGAGGGGGTGGGTGGGGGCTACCT
>JACCDG011489988.1_pt1 | contig 29325 bp, 35 predicted proteins | sample 7442471 | NCBI WGS metagenome assembly JACCDG01 (sample SAMN15323444, study PRJNA562643) | freshwater metagenome | isolation source: river surface water | place: USA:Blue River Watershed | collected 2017-08-17 | reverse complement strand
CTTCTATGCCACATGCTAATGCAATCTGTTTGCGATTTAGATAACCAGGTAAATCTTCTGCCTCTTTAATTTTATTTTGCAGATCTTGTGGTAGGGGATACGACATTAATATTACTCCTATTATATATACTTGAAATTTTTACTTTAGCGTTTGTGATCATTAACGGATTAGGTTCTGATCTTGCTTCTTTATTTTGCCGCAACAAACGTAATGCCGTTGCATAACTTACTTTTGACATTTTACACCTCTTCTAATAATTATTATTGAGCCGACTAATATTAATCAGCTCTAAATAATTACTTTAAACCTTAGCTTAAGCGGAATGTTCTCCGCATCGTGGTCGGTTGCCGTTTTCGTCTCGGTACTCTCGATGGATGGTTTTATCTATCCATGACGTTATTATCAACCAAAAGGTTTATATTTGTCAAGGGTGTTATAAATTATTTAATTTATATAGGTATATAATGTTTTTAAATGCAATGATGTCAACGCTTTTAGTAAAATGTGATTTTGTAGTACAGTGTAAAATATAGTTATAATAATAGAGTTGTTATTAAGTTTTGGCTATAATTTACTACAGTAAAAAAGTGGGAATGGTAAAAATGAGAATTCAAGTAACGGTTGATGATGAGTTAGGGCATGAATTACAAGAAAAAGCAAAAGAGCTTGGATTAAGTATCAGTGCATATGCCAGAAGTTTATTAAAACAAGAATTAAATATACTTAATAAAGCATTGCTCGAAGAATCTGAAGAGATTAGTTTGGCTGAATTTCAGAAAAATTTAGAAGAGGTGTTAATATGAAAAACCCACAGAGTTGTGGGTTTGAATTTTCTAGTATATATTGCTTTCACTAAATAAGTCATTATGAGGTATAACTGGAATTTGAGCTGCTATTTCAGCAGGTATTTCAATTGATGGTTTTTTTTCATCTGGAAATATTTGGCTTGTTGGAATGTTAATATTAATGATTTTGAAATTTGCTATTTGTTCAGATTGAAAAATTGCTTCAAATGTTTTTGTAATATTAGCATCAGCTGTCACAAAGTATTTGATATGAGACTCAACATTGGCTTGTGCTAATAGCTTTACATCGTTTGTGATAACAGTTCTATTATATCCACTTTCCATTTCCACCTTTTTTCTATTTTCCAAAGCTAATGCTGCAAATGGACCTGCGCTGAATGAGTGTGATATTGTAAATGGAGTAATTTTGAAATTGCTTACTGGCAATTCATCTACATAGCTACCTTTTACAGAGTATTCTGCAATAGAAATTGTACTAACATACATACTAATTTGATTTTCTAAAAAATATGCATAATATTCTTTTGCTTGCTTATGATGGAGACAATGTTCATTTTGTAAGTTTATTAAGAAACATGTATCTAAAAGCACAGACCCCTTATTCATCTGAACCCCTATATTTTCTTAACCATTCTATAGGGTCGTCTATGCTATCCCATCCTGAAGGTCTATTTTGTTTATTATTAAAGTATGTATCATCATATATTGCAGAGTAAGCTTCAAAGTTAATAAACTTAAGGCTACTAGGATCTATTTCAAAGCTCTTTAGATTTTGCTTACCGCTTGCCCTTATGCCAACTTCTTTATAAAGCGGATTATCTGCTAATTCTTTTAATGTGTCTTTTGGAATACCAATTCTAACTATTCCATGCTCGTCTGTATCTAAGTGTATATTGGGATGTGATTTTCCACCTGCATCAATAATTTTGCCATAAAAATAAAATTCTGAGTCAACCCAAATATTGCTAATTTTTGTATATGTGGTGTCTTTTGTTATTTTTAATTTCAATGCAGGAATTTGTGATGTTGACATTTCAATCATATAGTTGTTATTTTTTGCAATTTTCTGAATCTTTTCTATTGCATCAGCCATTTTTGTATTTATATTATCCAAGCAATTAGTTTTATTAATTGTAGCAAATATAGCTGATATACCAGCAATTGCGCATAACTCTGTTTTGAATTTATGTATTACTGAACCAGATTTCATTTGATATGAAACAAGTGTATGATCTGAATCTGTGGATAATAGAATATCCTTCGCTACATCTAGAACATTCAGTAGCTCTCTAAAATCATAGTTATATGGTTTTAATGGCACGCCATTTTTATCGCCAACAACTCTAATTTGTAAGTATTCTTTATTTTTTATTGTTTTCATAATGTTATTTTAACATTACCACCGTTTAACAAAAATATTTATGTGTGTGCATCGCACAAACGCCTTAAAAGAAACATCAACTTTATGTGTCAGTAGATTTAAATTATTATTTTTTTACTCATTATGATTATATAATAAGTTAGTTTGGGAAAAAATCATCATTTAAAACTTGTTCAATTGTCCACTCGCATTTTGCAGGAAAAGCTTTACGTGATAGCTTACTTTCTTTAGCTGCCAGTAAGACACCATACTTATAACCTTTTATAAAAGCTGTGTCTAAGTATGATTTTAGGCTTGGATTTTCATCTATGTGATCTTGGATTTTATTACGTTGTTCTATAATGGTATATTCCCAGCTATTACCACGATGAGATGGTTGAAATTGCCATTTTAATAAATGCCCAAGTAAAACTTCTAATCGATTAACTAATTCACTACGTTCACTTGCTCCCATGCTTTCAACCTCATCAAGTAAATGTGTTAAGTCTAATTTATCGAAAGCTTTAGCTTTGATTAACTTAGCTTGTTCTTGTGTCCAAGCATAAAAATCAGTGTCATATAAATTTAGAGCACTCATTTTATTTACCTCGCTTTAATGTTTTAAAATAATTTTCGACCCAGTGAATATAGGACTAATCCTTCAATGCGAACTGAGCTACCATTATTTAAATCTGCGTCATATTCCCGATACTCTTCATTATCAGATTGCCACTTGCTACCTGCTGGAGTTATGCGTAACCTTTTAATCCATGTATGGTTTCTAGTTGTTATGGCAAATATTCTATTATCAATTTCTTGGCGATTTGAAATATCAATAACAACACGTTCTTTATCTCTTACAGTTGGCTCCATACTATCACCAATAACAGATACAACCGCCAAATTCTTTTCCTTTACACCGAACTCTTGTAGAAATGTATTATTTATTACATGGTGTTTTATAATATTATTTGGGTGTATAACTTCACATCCATGATTTGCTGGCGATGCGGCCAATTTTACTTCATATTCAGGTATTCGGAATGTTCCTTCCTCTAATTCTTCAAGCTCAGTAGGGGTTTTGTCCATGTATCCGTGAGGTAAGTCTAAAGCTATTTCAATGTCTCTGGCTATTTTTTCTCCAATAGCTTTTCCATTTAACCATTGAGTGATCTGTTGAGGTGGTTTACCAATTGCTCTTGCGAATGATGCTTGGCTCCCATATTCCTCGATTTGGTCTATTATAAATTGAAGTCGTAAATTTTGCATATAGTTAAAAATTTATAAAAATATAAATCAAATAGTTTATATTGTGTTATAGTAGCGAATATAAAGCAAAATTGCTTAATATTCCGAGTGAACCACATAAATCAGCACTATGTTGTGTTGTAGTGGTGTTACTTATAAAGTAAAAATCGCACTAGTTGCCACCTTAAATAAATTTAGGTGTCTAAAATGCGAAATTTAAAACTAGTTAATGATCCTAAATAAGATTTAGCTAGTTTTTAGTAAGCGGTGTAATTAGTAAGTTTTCGACGACAACCTAATTACACCATAACAACAACCGAGTAGGATGCGTTAATTACATTATAACATACAAAATTGTAAAAAACAATGAGATTTCGGAGTTAAATTAGCTATTTTGTAAATTATTGTCATTTCCTGCTTGGTTTTGCTCATATGAGTAAATAACCAAACACACTGCCAATTTAAATGATTGGTGGTATACCGTGTCTATTCCTAGACGAGTTGGGTGGAGCTTGAGTAGCTACTTGCAGAAGCCCAGCGTGTATCTATTAGACGCGGCTATTATAGGAATATGACGATGCAAATACTTCTTTATCTTATTCTTAAGATTAATGCTATTAGACTACCTAATAAATTACTTAATGTGATTTTTAGGAGATGTTTAAAATGCCAATAATCATCCTCAAAAAATCAGACACCACCAGAAAAGCTATTGAACTTGGTTTAAATAGAGATGGTGGACTACACCTAAAATCATCAATAGTTATTCAGAAGCCACGTAAAGAGCTATACAAGCTTGTATTTAGGTTTAACACTACACAATTTTCACATCCACGAGATCAATTAATTGAGCGTTTGGAGTGGTTATCTTGGGTAAATTCAAAAACTAAAGAACAAGCCGAGTCGACTGGATGGGTGGAAGATGAAAAGAAATTACCTGCTTTTGATAACACTCGAATCTATTTACCACATGCACTTTATTACGATAAATCTGTAGATCAAGAATTTATGCGTGTCTATTGTTCACATATTAGTGCCATAGCACCAGAAGCTCATGAGGGAATATCATCTTCTAGCACCACGTATCGGAGGGTTAGATAATGGATCATATTGTCATAAAGAAATCAGTTGCCAAAGAATATGGGATTAACATTGCAATTATTTTAAGTAATTTTGCGTTTTGGGATAGCATTAATAAAGCAAATAAGTCTGAGTATCATTTTAGAGATGGTAAATATTGGATTTATTATAGCCACAAATCATTAGCAGAACATCTTGATATTTTATCTGAGAGACAGGTTCAAATTGCTATTACAAAAATGCTAGAAGAAGATCTAATTGAACTTAGTGCAGTAAACTACAACCAATCAAAATTTGATAAAACTGCTTGGTATTCTCTAACTAAAAAAGGGTTATCTTTTTTTGTTGATACGACGCAACATAATGTTGCATCGAAGAATACGCCCGAGGTAACACCGACGCAACATAATGTTACGCCTATACCTAATGGTAACCACAGAGAAAACACTAATAGTAACCAATTTAGTGCAGCGCCAGCGCATGGAAACATAAACGCAGTTCCAGCTTCGCCAAATATTAAGTCAAATTTCAAATCTAGAACTTCTGACGATATGCGAGAGATAGCATGGGAAGCTTGGCAAGAAATGATCAAGCAGAAAAAAATCCCGTTTACTGAGTTTGAGTTAGATGCAATTAAAACCTATGCTTATTCAAAACCAACGATGCCAGCTTTTGAAATTGAATCAAATTTGAAGCTGCTAGATAAGTGGGCTCTTGAGGGTTTAGACATTGAAAATTCAATACGTCAATCATTATCCACAAAGGCTCTGATTCGACCAACGATGCGTAAAGAGCATGATTCAAAGGGTAATCGCATATACCACATTGAACAATTAAACAATATTCGTAACCATCAAATTAATATTGAACAAACTATGATTGGAGCAAAAAATGAAATGGAGTAATTTTATTGATTTTGGTGATTAGGCAAAAAAACATTGGGTTATTGATGGAACATTATCTAAACATCAGCATAAATCAGTGACTAAACATGGAATGAGTAAAAGAGAGACTGAGCGAATGATGCGAGAAAATACAGGTGTTTCTTTTTTAGGAAACCATTCTAGCTAGGAAACTTTGAGATTTGAAATCTCGAAGCCTTGTAATAACTACTTTATTAACGATTTCTAACTATTTTAATGCCTTTCGGTGTGTGGCAAGTTTATTAACAACATAATAACTTTCGCGAAGGGTAACAAATGAAAGAACTAATTAATAAGATTCATTTAGCAAATTGCTTTGATATTTTAAAACAAATACCAGATGCAAGCATTGATTTAATTTTAACTGATCCACCGTATTTATCAACTGATCTTAATTACGATAAAAAGGCATCTAAAGAATTAGATTTTAAATTATGGAGGGACGAGATACTAAGAGTGGCAAAACATAATACGCCAATCTTAATTTTTAGCAGCGGTAAATTTACCTACTTTATGGTGAATTTATTCAAAGAGTATTTTAGGTATGAGTTAATTTGGGACAAAGTAAATAAAACAACTGGCTTTGTAAATGCTGGTTTACGGCCAATGTTAAATCATGAGTTTGTTTTATATTTTAGTAAGTCGTTTATGCATCCTGGTCGGCTTTCAAAGAATGGCTTACGAGCAAATACTTATAACCACGGAGTTGAGCGCATACAGGGGCAAATCCAGCAAAGTAAAGGGCAGTCTAAATGCACTTTGTATTCAGGAATTAAGGCTAAATTGGTATATCAGCGAGTTAATGATGTGAAGTATCCTAAGTCAATACTGAGATTTAATAAATCATCAGCTAAAGGAATTCACCCATCTGCAAAACCAGAGCCGTTGATTAAGTACTTAGTGGAGCTGTATAGCAATCAAAATGATTTAGTTTTGGATACTTTTAGTGGTAGCGGAGTAGTAGCCAAAGTTTGCAAATCTTCAAATCGTAGGTTTATAGCTACTGAATTAGACGAGACTTTTTATACTGATTCAATAGGGAGTTTACAGAATGATTTATTTACTAATGAGATTTAGGAGTCAACTTTATGAAAGATACTAAAATCTCAATTGCATTAACAAGATTGTGTAATTTTTCGCGTTGTTATGCAGTTGGTGCCACTAATTATGAGGATGTTTTGGGTATAAGCTCTACCAATGACCCAAAGTCATTGTTGGAGCAACTTTCTATCGCTCATTTGGTATTAAGTAAGATTGAGAAATTATGCTCTGTACATCATTTAGCTATGCTTAAATTTAGATATGGATTCAGTGATCATTTTGGAGACGATGTTTCATTAGGTATTTTAGCTGAATTGGTCTATTCAACTAATAGTGACATTGGCAGGTATATAGTAATTAATTGGCGTTCTGGAACTCGAGCTGGGGTAACATTAGCTGCGACATATGGTATTCATGAACGAACATCTCGACGTTTAGTTAGTAAATCAAAAGAAAAGCTTGACAACCAATTGTTAAAATTTCATTCTGATTTAGATTTACAGATTAAAGCATTATTGATTGAATATGGTTTATACAATAACTTGGCAAAACCATTCTCACTTGATTAATTTATAATTTGTTAATGTCAAACCATAACCAATTATTACCAATTGGCTGATTTTGTTGTTCTAACAGCGAATTAATATAATCTGCCCAATCTTGTAATAATTTTCTACGTTCCTCCAATAAATTAGATTTTTGATAGTGTTTTTTTAGCCCTGTTTGTACGTGGGCTAAAGCACTATCTATTACTTCATGTCTATAACCTTGTTCAGCTAAGATTGTCATACCGGTACGCCTAAAATCATGTGGTGTGAATTTAGTCATTTTGTAATTATCAATCATCCAGTTTAAATCACGGCGTAAGCTAAGGCTGTTGTAATGACTTTTCTTAGTTGCAAAAACATATTCAGATATCGGATTAAGTTGTTTTAACTTACTCCATAGTGTAATGACTTGCTGAGGTATTATTAACGTAAAGTTATTAATACTCTTGGTCTCACGTAGCACAACTCTTCCCGTTTCTAAATCTACATCTTGCCATTTTAGGCGCAGTAATTCTTCTTTACGAGTCAATAAGACAACCAAACTATAAACTACAGTTTTTTCTAAAGCAAGTGTATGATTATCATTAGCCATTGAGTTGAATAGATGCTTAAGTTCGCTTGGTGATAAATAACGTTCTACAGGTTTAATTTTATAACTTCGCTCTAAATCACGCACTGGGTCATGAGGAATATAACCTTCTTTTTTAGCCCATTTAAATATCATTTTTGTACGCTGTAATAATCCTGCGGCAATAGATTTTGCACCGCTATTATCTGCTTTTGCCATGATATCTGTAATATCAGATTCAATTATTTTTTCCATTACAACATCATTTAGTATTTGTACACGGCTCATAACTGTACGCCATTGGGTGATACTCGATTGCTTAATATTGGCGAAATGCTGTTTAGTAAACAAACTACTTATTTCACCAAATGTTTTACCAAGCTTTTCAACCGTACTTTTATAGTCTTTAGGATTTATGCCACGTTGAATTAATGAACGAATCCCACGAGCTTTATCACGAGCGTGAGCTAAAGATATTTCAGGATATGGACCAATGGAGTGCCATGTGTGTTTTATACCAGCATTTGTTTTTAATCTAACTCGAAATGTGAAATAAGGTTTATACCTGTACATTCTTAGAAATAGATTATCTCCATCAGTAATAGTGGTGCCATTTTTAGGTTGCTGTTTTATGAACTTTTTAATTTCATTGTCAGTTAATTGGTTAAACAAATAATGTGGCATATTAGACCTTATAAAAGAAAGTTACTATATCATAGTACTAATAATAGTATTATGATGTTTTAAATATAATTATCTGTTTTATATTGTTATTAATGTCTGATTGTATGCTGTGGTGATAATTTTATTCTTAATAGTTCTGTATTATTCCGCAATATTCCACGGTCTATTAAATAGAATTCTATTGTCTAAGAAAAGTTTAAAATAAATTTGACATGTGTCCGAAATAATCGTACAATTGTCATACTTAAAACAGTTATAAGTAAATTAAACCCTGCCAAATCGGCGGGGTTTTTGCATTTCTACGAGGTAAATTTGTGGAGTTAATGTTATTTAATCGTAAACGATTAGCAAATTTCTTTGGTGTTTGCACTAAAACAATTGATAATATGATCAAAGATGGTGAATTACCGCCAGCAGATTACAGTATTCGTAAGCGTCAAATCTTATTATGGAAGCAAGAAACAATTCAATCATCATTAGATGATAATAATAAAGTTAGTTAAAGCAGTGTGTTATATTGTGTGTAAGCCTTAGTGGATATCCTCTGAGGTTTTTTATTAGCTATATATACCCGCAAAAAAGCTAAGGTACTCCCAGAGGTATAGAAAACCTTACGAGCGGAACAGCCGCGGCTTTTCGCTAGTCAGTGATTATAAAAAATGGGTTATAAAAGTTATAATTTAAAAGCATAAATATATATAATACAAAATTATAACAATTTGTTGTGATAGTTATAAAAATTATAACCTATAACTATGTTTATTTTGGATCTATTAAAGTTAATCAGGATTATAAAATGTCACAAAGTTTAATGAGTCAAACTAAATTTGCTGAGTTAATCGGAGTTTCTCAAGCCAGAGTAAGTACATTAATTAAAGCTGGACGATTAAGTCATATTGGTACCAAATTAAAAATGCCAGACGCTCATAATGAGTATTTAACGATAAAAAATGTTGATCCTGAAAATAGTGCTCCTAAAAATCCAGACTCGGTGAATTCGCGGTATCAAAAAGCACGCGCCGACGAAAAAACTCATAAAGCAAAGTTAGCTGAGATTGAATTAAAGATTAAAACTGGTGAGTTAGTTTATTTGGATGATACCATTCAAGAAATAGAAACTGCTTCTGCAGTAGTTCGTAGTAAGTTATTGTCACTACCTAATAAGTTAGCAACAGATTTGCAAGGGTTAGATCACTTTGAAATAGAAACGGTACTTGGAGATGCAATTAATGACTGCTTTATTGAGTTAACTGAATTGTCAGAAAAGTATCGGGAGCAGCAATCTCATGTCAAGGCAAAAAACAAAGTTAAAGAAACAATACAAGAGCAATTATTATAGTTTAACTTCTTCGTTTAGACCAAAGCCAAAAATTACTATTTCACAGTGGGCTGACAAGTATCGTTTTATTGCAGAAGGGTTAAGTGCAATACCAGGTAAATGGGAAACGAGCAATACTCCGTATATGCGCGAAGTATTAGATGTATTTAATAATATTAAAGTTAATCAAGTTGTGGTAATGGCATCCTCACAGGTTGGTAAAACTGAAATTGGTTTAAATATGATTGGATATTATAGCCATCAAGAACCATCTGCTATCATGTATTTATTGCCAACGGATGACGTTGCCAAGAAGTTTTCTGAAACTAGGATTAGAACCACAATTGAATCTACGCCAGCGTTAAATGCTTTATTTAGTAATAAGTCTAGAAATGCAGCAAATGCAAATGATTTAAAAAGTTTTCCTGGTGGATTTTTAACCATTGTTGGTGCAAATACACCAAATAATTTAGCATCATTTCCAATTAGGATTTTAATTCAAGATGAAATAGATCGCTTTCCTCACAATTTATCTGGAGAGGGAGATCCAATTCAATTGGCACGTCAACGGACAATTACCTATGATAATGCTAAAGAGTTATTAATTTCAACACCTACAATTAGTAATCGCTCACGAATATGGGAAGCTTATCAAACTACAGACCAGCGCGAGTATTTTGTTAATTGTCCAGATTGTGATCATCTGTTTACGTTTCAATGGGAGCAAGTTAAGTGGGAAGTAGATAGTCATAATAAATTAATACTAAGTTCTGTATTTATTGAATGCCCAGCATGTTTTCATAAAGTAACCGAGCGAGAAAGACGCGATATGGTTAAGCAAGGTAAATGGATCGCAACCAAACCAGAAAAAGATGTACCAGGCTTTCATATCTCAACTTTGTACTCAACCATGATTAGGTTTTTTATTTTAGTTAAAGAGTACATTACTGCAAAAGAGTGGCTTGAAGTAAATAAAGATCCAAGTAAGATGCAGGTATTTTATAACCTAAAGTTAGGTCTGCCTTTTGATGAGGTATATGCTGATTTAGACCCAGAGTTACTTGCTCGAAGACGTGAGTTTTATGATGCAGAATTACCAGAAGGTGTTTTATATCTTACAGCTGGTGTTGATACCCAAGGCGATAGGCTAGAGTATCAAGTTATCGGCTGGGGTGATGGCTACGAATCTTGGGTTATTCAATATGGTGCAATTTATGGTGACTTAAAAACTGATAAGCCGTGGATTATTTTAGATGGCATATTGAATAAACATTATTCATTTGCTGATGGTCGTAAGCTTCCTATTATGACAGTTTTTATTGATTCTGGTGGAAATCATACCAATGAAGTATATCGTTATACAAAACCACGTGAGTATTTGAATATTTATTCAATAGTTGGTCGTAGTGGCGACCGTGGTTTAATTAGTAGTGTATCTAAAAATAACACTTATAAAGCTCAATTAGTAATTGTTGGTGTTGATACTGCTAAGTCAAGGTTAATGCGTAATCTGGCAATTGAATTCAATGGTCCAGCGTATATTCATTTTCCGCGCAAAGAAGAATCAAATTGTGATCAAAACTATTTTGAGATGTTGACTGCTGAGAAATGCGAGATAGTGACTAAAAATGGCTTTCCGAAGCGAGTTTGGAAAAAAATCCGAGATCGTAACGAAGCGTTGGATACATTTGTATATGCCATGGCGGCTTTAGAAATGCTGAGTCCTAATTTTGAGCTCCAACGTAAAAGAGTTGCTGAGTTGCCAACTTTGCAACAAGTACAAATTATAAGTAAACCTCAAGAGAGGCGTATACATTCAAGTTTTAGAAGGTGAACCAATGATAAATAAACTCGAAGAAGCTCAAGAGATGTTAGAGACTTTTCGCGAAGCTTTAAAGGCGGCTGCGGCTGGAAACAAAGGTTATTCAGTTAATGGTCGCTCAATTACCAGATATTCAATGGTTGAACTTAGAAATGAGTTTAATTATTGGCAGGCTGAGGTTGATAGAATTAATCTTGGGATGACATCACAAACAAGAATTGGTCGCTTTATTCCAGGGGGATAATTGATGAAAGAAACTTTTTTTAATCGAGTTTTACACGCAATTGCTCCTCAATACTTAGCCAAAAAGAAGTTATCACAAGCAACGGCTAATTTTTTGGCTATGTATGGGCAAAACTCTGGCTCTGGATACGGTAATCATGGAGCTGGAAATACAGGAGTAACTAGATTATGGGGTTCTTATTCATCTAGCTCAGATAGTGATTTAATTGTAAATCGGGATATTCTTGTTCAAAGAAGCCGTGATTTATTCATGAGTTCACCTTTGCCAAATGGTGTATTAAAAGATATAGCACAAAATGTGTCTGGTGGTGGGTTAACACTTAAAAGTAGTATTAATTATGAATATCTAGGTATTAGTAACGAAGCTGCAAAGAAATTAGAAAAGAAGATTGAGTTTGAATTCAGTCTCTGGTCACAAAGATCTTATTGTTGCGATGTTGAAGCGACCAAATCATTTGATGATATGCAAACTTTAGTAATGTTGTCGGTTCTGCTTTCTGGTGATGTGTTTGTTTCAATGCCAATACAAAAACATAAAAACTCAATTTATGATTTGAAATTAAAAATCATTGAAGCGGATCGAGTAATGGACCCACTTGAGAAAGATCCTAAAAAAAATATTTTAGGTGGCATTGAATTAGATGATTTAGGTAGGCCAGTAGCTTATTATTTATGGAATCAGCTACCTTATGCTCAGAATTTTGCCAAAATACAAATGCCAAAATCTGAAAAAATTCCTGTTTTTGGTGAGAAAACTGGCAGACGAAATATGCTGCATTTGTTTACAGCTGAGCGTCCAGAGCAACGCCGTGGAATACCGATATTGTCACCAGTATTAGAAATGTTCAAGCAGTTGACTCGTTATAGCGAGGCTGAAATTATGTCTGCAGTTGTAGCTAGTTCGTTTAGTGTTTTTATTAAAAAAATTAATCCTACCCAAGAAACTTTTGATTCAGTAACCAATAATTTATCCAATAAAATGGGTGGTACTCAGAATACTGAAATGCCTGCTCAAACTGGTGGATATGCTAATTATCGAATTGAGCCTGGTATGGTTATGGAGATGAATCCTAACGAAAGTATAGAAATTGCTAATCCAACACGACCTAATACAGGATATGGTGATTTTGTTGATTCTATTTTGAAACAAGTTGCAGTTGGGTTGGGGTTACCTCAGGAATATATGCTTAAAAATATGACTTCCAGTTATTCGGCATCACGTGCTGCTATTATGCTTGCTTGGGAAATGTTCACCTCTCGTCGTAAGTGGTTAGTTCGTGAGTTTTGTCAACCAGTATATGAAGAATGGCTATCAGAAGCAGTTGCAAAAGGTCGGGTAAATTTACCCGGCTTTTTTGATGACTTAGCAGTTAAGGCTGCGTGGTGTAAATCAAACTGGATTGGCACTAACCCTATTCAGATTGACCCAGAAAAAGATGCTAAGGCCGCGAAGTTAAGGATTGATGAGTTTCTTTCTACTCGCGAGCATGAGGCAATATCTCAAAGCAATAAATCATTTGACGAAATTGTTGCTGCTCAGGAAGTAGAAATACAGTTAATAGATCCACTTCGGCGTACTGAAAAGCCAGTTTATACTGGTACCGTTTCTAGTGAGGATGCATTTAATAAGAAAAGGATGGAGTAGTAATGGATTTACAAATTAAAGCACAGGCTAATAAAGAAGCTGAGTTATTAATTTATGGTTATATCGGTGGTTGGGATAATGATTCAGGTGAGTTTGCTCGGCAGCTTAAAAACTTGTCTGCAGATATTCTTAAAATTCGTATTAATTCTGGTGGCGGTAGTCTAATTGACGGTGTAGCTATTCACAATTCGCTTAAACAGTACAAAGGGCGAATTATGGTTTACATCGATGGTTATGCAGCAAGTGCAGCATCAATCATTGCGATGGCTGGTCATGAAATTATTATGCCAAGTAATACGTGGATGATGATACATAACAGCTGGGTATATACCAGCGGTAATGCTGAAAATTTAACTCAAGAAGCTGCATTATTATCTGAACTAGATAGTGCAATGGCAAAAACCTATGTTGCAAAAACTGGCTTGGATATTGAAGTGGTTAAGCAGATGATGAGTGAAGAGACATGGTTGAGTGCTGATAAGGCATTAGAGCTGGGTTTTGCAACTAGTATTGCTGAAGAAACTAAGATAGCGGCATCCATTAATGATAAAAAAGCAATTATTAATGGTGTCGAATTTAGAAACTTACCCGAAAAAATGTTGGCTGGATTTAAACCACAGCAAGAATCAACGTGTAATCAAGATTTACCTATTGCGGTAGTAGTACAACAGCCTTTACTTTTAACTAATAACAAGGAGTTTAAACCAATGGATTTGGAAACATTAAAAGCATCACATAATGAATTATATAAGCAAATTATGGCAAGTAGCTTTGAAGATGGTAAAAAAGCTGGTACCACTGCCGAGTGTGGTAGATTTAAGGCTATTGAAGACATGGGCATTGTTGGTCATGAAAGTTTGGTCACTGAGGCTAAATTTATTAGTGGAATTTCAGCTGAGGCATTAGCAATGCAAGTCTTAGCAGCAGAAAAGAATCAACGTAGTAAGTTCTTGAATGACCGCAAGTTGGATGCAGAGCCTTTAAATAATGTTAAGCCACAGGCTGTACAAAATAAAGACGATGTTCCAGCTGAGGTTTTAGAGGGTTTTATTGCAAGTGCTAATCGAGGGAGAGTTAAAAATGGATAAAGGTTATTTTGAATATCAGAATTTATATGCTGGTAATGCTGAGGTTATTCGTAAATCAGTAATTTTGGCAAAAGGAACTAAGATTGTAGTCGGTGCGGTGCTTGGAATGATCTCAAGCACTCGAGAGGTTGTATGGGCAGATATAAAAAGAACTGATTCAGCTAAAACTGCTTATGCAATTTCCGTAACTGAATGTGATGCAACTGATGCAGCTAAAGAAATTGTTGTTGATTTAACAGGTGAATTCAACGAACGCATGCTTAAATTTGCTCCAGATAATACAGCTGCAGATCATGAATTTGCTGCACGACAAGTTGGTCTTATTTTTAAAAAAACAGTTTCTAAGTAGGTAAAAGATGAATACATATAATATATTTGATACACGTGTCATGATTCGTATGCTTGAGCAAATGTACACTCCGCGTACATTTTTACGTGATACTTTTTTTGCTAATCGAGTAAATTCCGAATCAGAATATGTAGACATTGATATTCGTAAAGGTAAACGTCGTGTTGCTCCTTTTGTCTCCCGTAAACTTGGACACACTGTTGTTGAACGTCTTGGTTTTACTACTCAATCAATTAAACCAGAACTAATTGCTCCAATGATGATAACTACTGCCGAGGATGTTATGAAACGTTCCGCAGGTGAATCAATTTATGGTGCTAAATCTCCGAATGCTCGTATGGGAGAAATCCTTGGTCGCGATATGCGTGACATGAACGATATGATTACTCGCTCGGAAGAGTGGATGTGTTCTCAAGTATTGTATAACGGTAAAATCGTTATGAAGATTGAGGGTGAGGGTACACGTGAGATTGATTTCAGTAATGAGTGGCATTTCGACACAGTTGACTGGGAAGATGTTAAAACATCTTGTCCAAATCGCAATTTTAGAAATTGGAAAAGTTTAATCTCAAGATGGTCAGGACTAAATCCAGATTTGGCCATAGTTGGTGCAAATGCGATGGAGTGGTTGTATTTGAGTGAAGAGTGGCGTGAAGAGCAAAAATTCTTTCAAACTAGCTTTGCTAATTATCAGCCTAAACTAATTCAAGATGGAGTTACATTTGTTGGTTATATTCCATCTATAGGTTTAGAGCTATACAAATACGATGAGTGGTCTATTGATCCAGCCGATGATATTGAGAAGCCATTAGCAGATCCAAATAAGATTGTGATTGGTTGTACTCAAGCATATACCTCTTTGATATATGGAATGATTTATGATGTTGCGATTGGTTCCTTTGCTGCACCACGAGTACCTAAATCATTTATTCAGCAAGAGCCAAGTGCTCGGCTTTTGAAATTATCTTCTGCTCCAATTGCAGTACCTCATCAAATTGATGCATTTTTAACGATTACTGCGTGTACAAGGGCTCCAACCGAGCAAGAGAGGGTTGCAATACTTGCTGCGCAAAAAGAACCAGTTTCTGCATCTAAGAAAGGCGCATAAAGAGACGGTACATTAGTACCGTTTTTTTATTATGTAAATTAATATGAGAACATTTAAAGAACAGCTTAGTAATGATATCAAACAAGTTTTTATAAATACTAATGAATTTGCTGAAATGCATTTTTTAAATGATGTTGAAATAGCTTGTATTTTGGATAAAAACACAATTGAAACTAGAAAATATAATCGTGTAAGTTCGTTTTCTGATGGTTTGTATGAGTGTGATGCTATTTTGATTTATTCCAAAGCTGATTATTTTAAAGAACTAGTTAGTGGTGAAATTTGTTATGTAGACGATATTAATTATAAAGTTAAAAATTACAGTTGCGATGATGGTGTAGTTACGCTTAGTTTGGCGATGGGGTAAGTATGTCTAAAAATCAATTAATTGCTATTGATGCAAAGAAATTAGAGTATGTGTATCTTGCTTTACAAGGTGTAAATCGAGGATTGCCAAGAGCAATTCAAGGCGCAATTAATACATCTTTGACTGCAACCAAGAATGTATTTTATGCTGAGATTTTAAAAACTTATACATTAAGCAAGAAATCCACCAGAAATAAAGAAGTTTTATCTGTGAAACGCGCCAAGCCAAGTGATTTAAGCGGTAATTTACGTTTTAGGTCAGTTAATTTACTATTAATTAATTTTAAAGTATCACCAAGAACTCCACCGCGGCGTAGAAAAACAGTTGTATCTGAGGTTTTGAAAGGTAACTTAAAAGAGTGGCCTAATGCTTTCGTTGTAAAAATGAGAAATGGGCATATTGGAGTTTTTACCCGTGAGACAAGTAATAGGTTTCCGATTCAGCAACGCTACAGTACTTCAGTGCCGCAGATGATTGAGCAAGTTTACCTTAATAATCCTAATCTTCAGAATCAAATTCAGCAAGTAGTTGAAATTAAAATTGATGAGCAAGTTAATAAAATTCTAGCAAAGGCATTTAAGTGACAAAAGTTAAAACTTCGTTAGTAGCAGAGCTGAGTGAAATTGATTTAATCAATAAGTTGGCGGTTTTAATAGTTGATTGGGTTCATAACGTCCGATTCACAGTTGAAAAAGACACCGATAGAGATTTATCAGATAATGATTTATCCGCGCATTTAAAAATTTATAAATATTATTTACCACCGCGCGAAGAAAAACCAACTCCACCAATAAATCAAAGGTCACAATCTGGTCAGGTAAGACCAAATATTGAACCACAATTACCTGCAGTCATTATTCGACCGATTGATGGAGTGAGTAATCAAGAAGATGGGCTTGATTATCAAGAGTTTAGTATTGATATTATTTTGCTTGTAAAAGAATATTCTTTGATGAATCGTTATGAGTTTTTATTATTAGCTAAAAAGATTGTTATTGATAATTTAAGGATGTTGCCATCAGGGATATTGGCTAATTCATATACGTTACAAAAAAATATCATTTGGAAGCATTACGATGATACACAAAGCCCAAATGGTGGCTTGGCTATTTCGACTACATGGAGATGTGCTGCTCCTCAATTTGGTGCGATTGATTTAACTCAAACTCTTTAGATTTAAATAACTTTTTATATAGCCTCTACTTTAGAGGTTATTTTTTTAAGGACTAAATATGCCAGAATATAAACATGGGAGTTATGCCAAAGAGTCTCCTACTTCCATATTTACGGTGGTGAATGCGGAGGCAAACATATCTTTTGTGGTTGGTACAGCTCCAATTAACTTGACTGATGAAAAAAATGTAAATGAATTACATCGTTTAGCAACTTATGCTGATGCGGTTAATGCTTTTGGTTTTGATCCAGATTATGATAAATACAGCCTATCTGAAGCGATTGATGTATTTTTTACTAAATATAAAGTAGCTCCAGTTTACTTTGTTAATGTGCTGGATCCAGCTAAACACAAGAAAGCAGCCACACCAGAAACAAATCCACAAATTAACTCACAAGTACTTTTATCGCAAAAAGGAGCGATTAAATCAAGTGTGATTGTTGCAGTTGGTAAGGATAGTAAAAAACTTGATAGTGATTATACACTAGCTTTTAATGCTGATAATTTAATGGTTGTTACTTCTTTAGATGGTGGAACAATTAAACCAACTGATGAATTAACCGTTACTTATGACGTGCTGGACTCTAGCAAAGTTAAAGTTGCTGATATTATTGGTGGTGTTGATGTAGCTGGTAAATATTCTGGTATTGAATTGGCTCAACAGGTTTACCCTCAATTTAATGAAGTGTTAGGAAGCTTGATTGCACCAGGCTGGTCAAAAGATATTACGGTTGATGCGGCGTTATTGGCAAATGCTAAAAGTTTAAATACTGTATTTAAGGCAAATGTAATTATTGATTTAGATACTAGCAAAGCTAAGACGTATGCTGATGCGGTGAGTATTAAGCAAAAAGCTGGTTTAACTAATGAGTTAATTAACTTGTGCTTTGGCGATTTATACTTAGGTGATCAGAAATATAATCAATCAACGGTTGTTGCTGCCTTAAAGCAGTTAATAGCTGCAAATAATGATGGTATTCCTAATCAAAACCCATCAAATAAAGCCTATTTTACTAATGGATTTAAGCTAAATGGAATTGATTTATTCCTTGATTCCAAGCAGGCAGAGTACTTAAATAAAAATGGGATTATAGTTGCTCGGAAGCTTTCTAGTGGTTGGCGTTGTTGGGGTAACAGAACCGCTTGCTTTCCTGCAGATACGGATGTTAAAAATTATGACATAGCTGTTAGAGATATGTTTAATTTCTTAATGAATACTTGTGTGTTAAATACTGAGCAAATGGTTGATGGACAAATAGATCGAGCGTTAGTGCTAAGAATTCAAACAACGATTCAAGGTTGGCTGGATGGTTTAAAAGGAACTGGCAAAATCATTAGCGGTTCAATCAGCTTTACTCAAGAAAAAAATCCATTATCTGAGTTGTTGATGGGTAATGTTTATTTTCAATTACAGTTTACTACGGCAACAACAGCAAGTTCGATTACAACCGAAATTACTTTCAATGCGAATGATCTTAAACTAATTTTTAATGAGTAGATAATATGGGACCAAGAATAGGTGGGCAAACTGGGATTTTTATGATTTATCTTGATGGTAAAGATTTAATCGGCTCTGCTGAAGTAAAGTTACCTGAAGTGAAACAAAAAACTTCCACAATTGGTGGTGCTGGAATTATGGGCGAGATTGAATTTACCAATCCATTTTCTATTGAGTCGATGGAAGTTGAATTTAAATTTAATACAATTACTGACCGTACATTTGATTTAATCGGGATGTCTGGTAAGCTTATTGAGATGAAAAGCAAGGTAATTGAGCGTGATCCAATAACACATGCGCAAGTTACATCAGATTTGCGTGTAAATATGAAAGGTAATCATAAAAGCGTAGATCTTGGAACTATTAAGATTGATGAGGTCTTAAATACTTCTTTTAAAATGGAAGCAACGTATTTAGAAGTCTTTAGAAATGGTAAGCAGATATTTAAAGTTGATAAGCTAAATGCTATTTTTGAGTTATTGGGTAAGTCTATAATTAGTAAATTGTCTGACATGTTGTAGTAGTTAGATGAAGTATATTTTATAGGCTAATATGAGTATTGGTTTATTTTTTAAAAGGTAATAAGAATGATACATGTTTTATCAAAAACAATTCATTATGGTGGTGCAGAAATTAAAGAGTTAAACATTGATCTAGAAAGTTTAAGCACGGTTGATTATCAACGAGCTGAAAAAGAACATAAAACTTTGAATCCTGGTACTAACTCCGTATTAATTGAGGCGGAAACTGACTTTATTAAAAGCATTTTGATTAAAGCAACTAACTTGCCAATTAGTGTAATTGATGAATTACCGATTGTTGATTTTGCAAGGGTAAAGGTTAAGATTCAGAATTTTTTGCTAGCTGGGAGCAAGGAATAGTTTTTCAGTTACGTAAAACTTGCGTTGTCTTATCTAAAGCAACTAAAACAGGTATAGATCATTGGGAACAACAACCGCTTTATGTTTTATATGATTATGTTAGCATCTTAAAAGATATGGCAAATTAGAAGAGTATCCAACGTTTACGACTTGTGTTTAGACGTAGGTATTCTTTTAAATCTTGCCTTTCTTGACGTTTTTGATTAACTCGTTCACGGTATTCGCTCATGTGAGTAATATCATAAAAAGCTTGAGAAATATGTCCAAACATGAAGTAAATAAAGATGTATAGCAAACATCCAGCTGCTATTTGAAAGTGACCAAGATAGCAAAATACAATGGTTAGCAGTATCGCCAATAAAAGCAGATTAGTTGCTATGTTGTTAAATAGTAATTGTGTGAATTTATTTGCTAAGTTTTTCAATATCTACCTGTTAAACATATTAATTTATATCAATATTATATTGTAGCATAAAGGTGTTGAAATGGCAAAAATACATGACATAATGTTTGAGTTTGGGGCAAAGCTGTCTGGTAGTTTGCCGCAAGCATTTAATACTGTAAATAAAGCAGTGCTAGAAACACGGAATAAAATCTCTCAATTGAGTAATCAAAACCCATTTAGTAAATTGAATAACTTGGATGAGTTAAAACATTCTTTTGATACGGCAAAAGCCAAAGAAGAAGCACTAGCTGCAGGTTTTAACAAGTTATCTGAGCGTACACAAAATATGCAGTATAAGTTTGCTAATGCCATAGGTAAAGTTAAATTATTAAATGGAGAGATAACTAAGTCTGGACCACCAACAGCTGAACAAGCTAGAAAATTTGGTAAAGCTAAGTCACAGGCAGAATATTTTCAGAAACAGTTAATTGATTTACGAGGTGAAGTGAGCTTATCAAGTGGTAAACTTAAAGAACAAGCACACATTGTTAAAGATCTGGGTGATCAATATGCAAGACAATCCTCCAGAGCAAAAAACGCACAAATTATTAAGAGTCATAAAGAAAAAATTAGTCAGTCATTGCTTGATGCGAATAATTCTATTGTTGTAGCAAAGACTGCAGCATCTAGCATGAACTTTATGGTTGAACCAATTCGGCAAGCTATGAAATTTGAATCAGTTATGGCCGATATTCGTAAGTTGGTTCATTTTGACACGCCACAAGAATTTGCTCAAATGGGTGAACAATTAAAACAGCTTTCTACTCGTGTACCGATGGCTGTTGATGGTTTAGGCCATATTGCAGCTGCGGCGGCTCAAGCTGGGATCGCAAAACAAGATATCATGCAGTTTACAGAAAATGCAGCGCAAATGGGTATTGCCTATAACATTAGTGCGGAACAGGCTGGTGATATGATGGCTAAATGGCGTTCTGCATTTAAGTTAAATCAGGATCAGGTTGTTAAGCTTGCGGATCAAGTGAATATATTATCGGATAATTCGGCGGCAACAGGTTCGCAAATTGGTGATGTAGTTAGTAGGATTGGTGCCTTAGGTAAAATTGCAGGTGTTGCAGAGTCTGAGATTGCTGCTTTGGCTGCAACTTCAATTGGAGCTGGTGTTGCTCCTGAAATTGCGGCAACTGGTATTAAAAAGATGATGACGGTTCTTACTTCTGGAGAAAGCGTCACTAAAAATCAGGCTATAGCATTTGATAAGCTTGGCATTAATACAGTGAAGCTTTCTAAAGATTTACAAACCAGAGGTGTACCGGCAATTTTAGAGGTTCTTGATAAAATCAAGAAATTACCAAAAGATGCTCAATCTTCAATGTTGAAGCAAATCTTTGGTGAAGAGTCAATCGCTCCAATCGCAGGTTTAATGTATGGGTTAGATGAAGTTCGTAAAAACTTGGGATTGGTTGGTGATAAAACTCAGTATGCAGGTAGTATGCTGCGAGAGTTTAATGCACGTAGTGCCACTACGGAAAATAGCTTGCAGTTGTTTAAGAATAATCTGGCTGCGATAGCTATTACGATGGGTGAAACATTTCTGCCACCAATTAATCAAGCTATACAAAGCATTAATAATTTATTACAAAACTCAATTGCTCCATTCATTGTAGCTCATAAAGATGCTATTTTTGTGATTGGTGAATTTGCAGCAGGATTAGCTGCAGCTGTAGCTGGAATAGCAATTGCTAAAGCTGCATTTGCCGGTTTGAATGCTGTTTGGGTTGTTGGCTCTGGTGCTTTAAAAGTTTTAGGTAGTACTTTGCTATGGTTTATCCCAACTCAAACAAGAGCATGGATGGCAACTAAATTAATGGCCTATTGGCAAGGTATCGTTAATGTGGTAATGAATGCTAATCCAATTCTTCGGATTGTTACTGCTGTTATTGCATTAGGAAGCGCAGTTTATTGGGTTTGTACTCATTGGGATACGTTCACTGGGTGGCTAAGAAAAGCTTGGGAAATGGTAAAAGAGGTATTTGGCTGGGTTAATAAGTTATCTACCGCAATTGCATCTTTGTTTGATGGCAATGATGGAAAGCATAAACTTGAGATTGATTATGAACTTAAGAATAGCTCAAAGTTTGCAGGTAATTTAGATACGTTAACTGCACAGCAGCAAAAAATGAGTATGCTTAAAAGTGGTACCATGACATATAACTCTAATCCTACAGTTGTTATTCAAGGCAATGCGGATCAGAACGATATTAAAGTTGCAATGTCACAAGCGCAGAATAAACAGCAACGTGAATTTAGTAACTTCTTGGAAAATGGAAGATTTGCAAATTAATAACCGCCTTTGGGCGGTTTTTTATTGAGTATTATCATGAATAAAACATATGTAACTCAAGCTGGAGATATGTGGGATAGCATTGCATTATCGCAATTAGGTAGTGAATTTTATGCAAATCAGCTAATTGATGCAAATAGCGGTTATTCTGATGAAGTTAAATTTAATGCTGGAATTAAATTAATTATACCAACGCTGGTAATTGATGATTCTAAGGTTAATTTACCACCATGGGCGAGAAAATGACGAGCAACAAAGCAAGAAAAACTAAAGTTGAAATTACTATTGAAGGTAAAAACGTATCTGGAGATTTGGCACCTTACTTAAAATCGGTCTCGTTTAATGATAAGACCAGTGCCGAAGTTGATGATATGACAATTACGCTAGATGATAAAGACGAATTATTTTGTGGTGACTGGATGCCAATGATTGGCGATAGTCTTGAAGTTGAAATTAAATGTACTAATTGGAGCTATGACACAAGTGAAGAATCTCTCTATTGTGGGTGCTTTGAAATTGATTTGGTTAAAGAGTCTGGTCCACCAAATACAATCGAGATTAAAGCAGTGAGTATGTTTAATTCAAATATTCGTAGGCAGCTTCGGAGCGTAAAATATCAAAAGACAACGTTTAGAACTATTTGTAAAGAAATTGCACAAAGGCATAATTTAAAGTTGAACTTTATCGCTGCATCTATAAAAAACTCAAGTGGACAAGTAGTTGCAGATGATGACGATATTGAAATTACAGCTATTGACCAGACAGATCAAAGTGATTTGGTATTTTTATCTAAATTAGCTGCAGATAATGATTACATGCTTAAACTTGATTCAGAAATATTAACTGTATGCTCTCAGGAATATTTGGAAACTCAAGCTGCAAAATTTGTAATTAGTAAAGATGACATTAAAGATCGTCAAAGTGGTAGAGAAGGTTTCAATTTATATAAAGAAGCAAAAGCCACCTATTTTGATCCGAATAAAAAGAAAAGTATCTCGGCAACTGTTTCACATAAAAAAGCACAATATCAATTTCAAAATAATTCAGAACTAGCCAAGAAGTTTAATAAGACTAAACAGACCAAACAAAGTAAAAAGAAAGCTGTACCAACTACAAGCAAAAGCTATTTTGATCAGGCTAATATTTATGGTGGAGGTAAAACATTAATTATTCGGCAAAAATTCAGTAATGAAAAAGAAGCTGAAAGAGTAGCAAAGGCACGACTGGCTCAAGCTAATCGCGGTGAGTGGAAAATTAGTGGCAATGTGATGGGTAATCCTTTCTTAATGGCTGGAATTGTTATTGAGATAACGGATTATGGTCAATTCAATGGATTTTACTATGTTGAAAAAACAACTCATAGCGTAACCAAGGGCTATCGTACTCATTTTGAGGCGCACAAGGTATTTGTAGGAAATAAAGATGATTGATAACAATATAATCAAACAAGGCATTGTTAAAACAATAAACCCTCAAAATATGACGTGTACTGTTTATTTTGAAGAGCAAGAATATATGAGTTCTGAACTTAAAATAGCTAACAAAGGAACTAGATTTAAAACACGAGATATGCCAAATATTGGTGATTTAGCTTTGTGTGCTTTGATAGCGCCAAGCCTAACTGATGGATTTGTTCTGGCATTTTATTATAACGATGTTGATCTACCACCTGATGGTGATGAGAATATTCATTCTACTACTTATCCAGACGGTTCAGTTATTAAATTTGATAATAAATCTGGTAAGTTTACAATCAATTGTAAGTCTGCTGTAGAGATTACGGCTCCAGACATTATGCTAAATGGCAAAGTAATTATTAACGACAAACTTTGGTTAGAGCATCAGCATTTAGCTGGCAAATTAGAGGCTCCAAATGGTCCAGTAACTGGAAATACAGGAGATGGTACAACAATATGAATTCTATTATCGATAAATTAAAAAATATTGGCTCGCTTGGAGGTTTTGGTGAGATTGTTTTTACAGTTAATCCATTTCAAACGATAACATTTAATAATGCAGAGCATACTTCATCAGTTGAATATGCAGAACATCAAATTATTGGTAATAAACCGAAGCTTGAACAAACTTATCTTAATGCAGACGAGGTGTCAGTTGATATTAAATTATCTAGTTTGTTAGGTGTGAATCCTAAGAAGCAGTTAAAGATTTTTGATGAGTATATGAATGATGGTGATGTGTACGATTTAATTTTAGGTAATGGAATGCAGGAATCAAACGTCTTAGGAGAGTTTGTAATTACTTCATTATCAAAAAAGTACAAAGAGGTGAACTTTTTAGGTGATGTGACTGAAATTGATTTGACTGTTCATTTTAAAGAGTACCACTGATGATTCTTACTATAAATATAGATCAGGATACTAAGCCTACAATAAATTTTGCTCCAGAATCAACGTTAGATGAAATCATTCAGAATGTTCAAAATATCTTTAAACAAGTTAAAGGAACAATACCTTATCAAAGAGATATGGGCTTCGATGAGGATATTATTGATTTACCTGTTCAAAGCGCAATCATGTTGTATCAGATATCAATGCTGAAACAAGTTAAGCGTTACGAGCCACGCGTTAAAATTAAAGGATTTGATTGGAGTGGTAGCAATTTAGTTAACGGTAATTTGAATCTTAAGATAATAATTTATATTAATGAAGGTGATTTATGAGTGAAAGTAGATTTGGTCTGCCTGATGTCATTTTTGCAGATAAAGATCCAGAAGTTATTAAAGCACAATTAGCTGCAAGATTTACAGAATTATCAGAAAGAGAATTAGCGGATGCAGATCCGATTATGACGCTATTTAATACTATTACCGCGCAATTGGTTGGGGTTCGCGCATTGATAAATTTTACTGGTCGACAAAATTTGCTTGCATATTCAAAAGATAAATATCTGGATCAGAAAAATTTAGACTTTGATTTAAGGCGTTTTGAATCGGTAAAGGCGGCTGTAACGATTAGATTTACATTTAATCAATTACAAGACAAAGACGAAGTCATCCTTAAAGGTACCAAAGTAAATGCGGATACTAAAGTTTATTTTGAGGTACCAGAGGACATAATTATAAAAGTTGGTGAGAAATCTAAAGATGTTACTTGTCTTGCTACTGTTGGTGGAACTATTGGTAATGGTTATTTACCTGGTACAATTATTTCACAGTTTAGTCCACTGCCATTCATTGCAGGAGTTGTTAATATTGATATTTCTGCTGGTGGTGTAGAGAGTGAGTCTGATCAAGCATTTGCTGAACGTAGGCTTGTTGCTCCACATGCATTATCTACTGCTGGACCTGATAAAGGTTATGAGTATTGGGCACGAACTGCAAGCTCATCTATTATTGATGTTGAGCCATATTCGCCAACGCCTGGTGTAGTGCAAATTATCCCATTAATGATAGATGGTAGATTTCCTACTCAGGCTGAATTAGATTTAATTACTCAAGCTTGTCGACCTAGTGATAGACGCCCATTAACCGATAAAGTAGAAGCAATTACACCTTTGTCCGTTGATTATGAAATAAAGCTTACTTATTGGATTAGTTCAAAAGCAGAAATGGACACTAATCAAATACAAGAAAACATTAAGAAATCTGTAGAGAACTTTATTTACTTAACTAAAACTAAGCTTGGTCGACCGATTAATCCATCCGTATTAGAGAACATGATTATGGCAGCAGGAGCACGCCGAGTTAGCATAGAAAGCCCATTACAAGCTGAACTTACGAGTTTACAGGTCGGTAATAATATAGTTTCAAATGTTATTTTTGGTGGTATTGAGAGAGATTACTAAAATGGCAAATATTTTTGATACTAAGTTAACTGATTTATTGCCCGTGGCGTTTAAGTCTATTGATGAAATTAACTGGATATGTGAAGCAATTCAACCTGAAATTGACGAAATATTAGTTGAGATAAACAAGTTGTTTTTTGCTGATTTCAATAACCTAGACGATTTAGTGCTGGATTATCTTTTAATTGAAGCTGGCATTGGCGGCTCTATTGAAAATTCATTTATTCAGAACCGCGATGACAAGATTAAGTTTTTAAAAAACTATGTCAAGTTAAATCAGCTGCGTGGTACTAAAGACGGTATTTTACATGCAATTGAAATGCTTGGTATCAATGCCGAGGTTACTGAGTGGTTTGATATTCCAGAAGAATTACAACCTTATTGGTTTAAATTAAAAATATTTAGTGATAAAGCTTTTACAGATGAATCTTTAAGATTAATTAGGGCATATGTTAAAGAATATAAAAATACTAGAAGCTGGTTTAAAACTGAAATTAAACAAAATTATTTATCAGATATTTATCCAGTAGCTGTGATGCAAAGACGAATAATTTATTCTAGCAAGGCTGAATTTACAACGTCTATTCCTTCAAGTATTTATCCATTAATTGTGAATAAGCAGAGGCTAGGTTTAAAAGGAAGATTTGATGTCAAGTAAAACAATTGTGACAGATATTGGTAAAGCACTGATTGCCAAAGCAACTGCTGAAGGCACTACAGTAAAAATGAAATATTTTGCTGTTGGTGATGGTGCTGGTCAAGAATACACACCAACTGGTCATGAAAGCAAATTAGTTAAAGAGAATTGGCGCGCTAATATTGGAAGTATCTTAGTTAATCCTAAAGACAGTAAAGAACTATTTATTGATACTCCAATTCCAGAAGATGTTGGTGGTTGGTGGATTCGTGAATATGGGGTTTTTGATGATCAAGATAATTTAATTTTAATTGGTACACCTAATCCATTTTATAAATCAAAAGCAGAAGAAGGTGACATCCTTGTCGTAGATTTTAATTTATCTTTAACTTTACAGAATATTGCTAGTATTGAATTTAGCATTGATCCTAAAGCTTACGTCACACATGAATATTTAGAAAATGCGGACTATCCAGTTAATGGAAAAATTTCTTATAAACAGCGGCCACAGTTATTAGATAGTGAGGTTGCTACTTTAAAAGATATTGACGGAATAAAAGTTTTTCCAGACATTCAAGATGATGGCAAAGGAACTGTTACTGTTCAACAACCGAATGGAAAGGGGGCTGTGATGCGCTTTCTTAATGTTGATGCACCAGAGATTTATACTGAAATAGATGGTGAGCTTGGTGAGGTGCGAATTCATGGTGGCAAATTAACGGGTTATAAATCTTAATTTTATTTTAAAGGTATTCAAATGTATCAAGTTAACAAAAAGACAGGTGATCTAAAACAATCAGCGACACTATCAAAGGGCTATACCGAAGTCAGTAGTGAGTATTATGAAGATTTAAAAGAATTAAATCTTGAAAGTAGGCGCAATCATTTAAATGAGGATGGTAATTTTGATAATCTTACAGCCAAGAATATGAAGATTAGTAAAGAAGGTAGCGATAAGTCTTTTACCAGTGATGGTGAGACAAATGCGACTAATTCAAGTTACTTAGGCGTTCATAATGACGGTGTAACGGCTACAAAAACTTTTGAACTTAACGCAGAAAAAGGTAGTGGTTCGTTTTCTGGTCAATTAGATTCAGATACGCTGGTTGTTAAAAATAAAGCTAGCGGTAAATCACAAAAAGGTAATGTATCGGAATTTGCCACTCTTGAAGACCTGGCAGGATCTACAGCTGATATTAAATCACCTAAAGATACGATAGCTGTTACATATGATGGTAAAACTATTAACCTTGATGCGAAACTTGCAACGGCTGTGAAAGCTGGGATTGCTTTATTTCCAATTGGCAGCGGGTTAACCATCAACGAGAAAGGTGAAGTCTACCTTGATGGTGCTATTGCTCCATTTAAGTATATTGATTTGTGGAATGCGGCAACCAATACTCCTACATTAAGTGACGTGACTGGTAAACCTGAAACATTCTATATCGTACACGTACGCGGTTCACAAAATTTAGGTTCTGGTAGCATTACCTTTGAAGTTGGTGACTGGGTCTTATGTCAAGAAGATATTGGTGGTAAACCTAAATACGCTAAAGTACCAATGTCAGAAGTGCTAGGTGCTATTACTGCAAGTATGATCAAAGCTGGTACTCTTGGTAAAGGTATTGCGATGGATACGGACCAACCAATTAAAACTTCTGCTGGTATGGAGGCTGATACTATTAAAGCTAACACAGTAACGTTTAATACCGTAATTATTACAGGTTCTTTGATAGGGCAAAAATAATATGTATGCAGTTAATAATTTAGATAAACATGATGTGATAGTGTGTGTTGATATTCCTGATGGTTACACGGAAATATCAGAAGAACTATACCTTGAATTGGCTAATGAAGTGGCTGCAATTAGCGATAAAGGTGTGGAGAACTTTAACGTAAAAGGTTTTAATGCTACTGATCCTGAACCATCTTTTAGCCTAGATGCTCAAGAAGGTAAAATTGTTGGTGAAATAATTCAAGCTAAGACCACAATGTTAGCTCCAACCGCTGTTGAAACTAAGGGTCTTAATGTAGTTAATATTGACTACTTAAAAAATACTTTAACAGCATATATTACCAAAGTTGTTGCAGATGCGACTTACCAAGCTAAACTGGGATTTGTTCCTGTGCAGCAAGGGACTGGAATTGGTCAATCTGCGAATTTGGTTAAGATTGGCTACGACGGTAAAGGTCGAACAAAAATAACTATTGATGTTACTGATTTTGGGAATATTGTTACAGATACTTACTTGAATGCTGGAACTTTACCTGCTTCTTTCTCAAGTTTATCATCCGTTGGAAGTCTTGTAGCTAATGGTGGTATATCAGCTAATAATACAATAGGCATTACAAAAGGTATTTTAGCTGTATCTGGTAGCGGTGATG
>JACCDG010228029.1_pt1 | contig 29356 bp, 29 predicted proteins | sample 7442471 | NCBI WGS metagenome assembly JACCDG01 (sample SAMN15323444, study PRJNA562643) | freshwater metagenome | isolation source: river surface water | place: USA:Blue River Watershed | collected 2017-08-17 | reverse complement strand
CCCCACAAGCATCCAAGATGTCACAAGTCGTGTCGCGTCTATGCGCAATCCTTTAGCTGGTGTTAAAGGGGTGGGTTCGAAAACCACGGAAGGTTTTGAAGATGCTGGAGCCACTGACATGACGGTCAGTGAAAACAAGTCAGGCAGTACAACCAATACTGCAGACGTCAGTGCGACTTCAAAACCAGCCTCCACAGAAAAGGAACAAGAGAGCACAGAAGCCAAGAAAAAACAAACCTCTGAAGGCGAGACCCAAGTCACCAAGATTTCTGAACAAGGCGTTCCTCCTGCCAACCAACCCGCTGCTCGCGAAACCTTCCAGGACAATGGCAGTCTGTTCAAACTCGGCGCCATTCCTACCGATGCCAAAGGCGGTTTCCACATCGACTCAGGAACCACCATCATGAATGCCTTGAAAGCCTTGAAGCCTGAACAGATTCAGGGTATGACGGCGGATACCAAACAGCTCATCGAAACCCAGAAGTCTCTCATGCAGATGTTGCAGACTTTCCAGCCCATGGTGAAAGAAGGAAAGGAAATGATGGAAACCTTCCAGTCCATGTTTGGCACAGGCGCACCTGGTTCTTAGATGACGCAACACCGAAAATAGGACTACAAAGTAAAAGACGATGCTCAAATCCAATGAACTTCCTCTTTTATTAGTCCTGGTAGTCGTCGTCACCGCTGCCACCGTCAAACTCATGCAAGGACAACCGCAACAGCAACAGAACACCAACCTCCCTTTAACACAAGCACAGCAACCCATCGTTGTGGTATCCTCTCCTCGTGGTGCTGATGACCGTTATGCACGTGCTCCCCGACCTCAACGATTCTGGGACAATGGACCCGAGATTCCAGCCCGTGGTGCTCTCGACCCCATTCCGACCCGCGGCGAACCTGAAGCCTATCAGCAAATGGGTGTGTTGACTACCCCTGACAACAAAGTCTTGCCTCTCTACGGTCGTCGCGTGGCTCCTCGCAGTGACTATTTTAATTACTATACGCGCACAGATACCTACAATCCTGTCGCCTTGCCTGTTTCGTATAAGCAAAAGGACTGTCAGGACAATGCAGGATGTAACGAGATTTTCTCAGGCGATAGTCTTCGTCTGGAGCCCACAGGCGAGGTGGTCAAGGCTACCTTGTATGGGTTCGATGGACCTCGCTATGTTCCTTCCTTAGCATAGATATCCTCAGAAGGTAACAGATGGCGACAATTGTTCTGCCTTACAGTTATACATTTGATAAACAACCTACTGGAACTGATGTTCCGTTTATTTTGAGTGGAAAAGCCATGACTAATCCGCCTACAAAGGTATCAGGATTGGAAATTTCTAGTGCTATATTTGATAGTTCCTTTGTATCAAATATAGGAGATACACCCTACACTATAAAACTTCTAACAGACCATATTTTAACAGAAGACGCAGAAACGACTTTACGTGATAATAGCACACCAGCAAAAAAATATACATTAAAATTTGCATGTATTCATAAGGGTTTAACAGATACTCTACTAAGATTCTCACAAGCACAAACTGTAATAGAGTCACTTGAATTAAGTATAGTTTTTTTATCGAGTGAAAGCGATATTTATCATATTAATGTGCCCATTCTAATTGCACAAGATTCAATAGATGAAAATCGTTTCTTAAATTCTTGGTTATATACAAATCCTAATACCAGGTATCCTCCTGGCTTTACATTTAATCAAATATTAAATGTTCAGGCAAGTAATTCATTAACGAAAGTTGCAACTTATACATTTTCTAGTATAAAAGAAGATGATAAAATTATAGTAAATAATTATACAATTTGTAGATTTAAGGACCCTGTAAAAATAAATCAAAATGGAGTTCCTTCTTGGCTTATAGCAATGAAATCAATTACTCCTACTTCTGAATACCAGGTTCCAACAAAAGATGAAGCTTCTATAAAATCTTACAGGCCAAGAAATTTTAATGCAATCCTTAAAATTATGCTTCCTACAATATTTAAAAAAATTCCACTAATGGCATTTAATAATACTATTGAGTCTATATACTATATATTAAATATGAAAAGTCTTCTTGGAGGAATGATGTATTCAAAATCAAAAGACCCTAAAAAACTCCAAAATATCAAATGTTATCCTATCGACTTGGCCACACAAGTGAATGATGATGGTTCTGTAAATTTAGATACGACAGGATTGAAAGCGCTCACTCCAGTCAAAGAATCAGATAGTGTTCTTCCAATAAATACTGATGACAAAACTAAAACAATGAATACTGTGTTTTACTGGGTTATTTTTAGTATAATAGCAGTCATTGGCCTTTGCATTGTGTTAGCCATTGTTGTAACAGTTGTTTCAGGAAAACCACGTATGCCTTTCATTCCCCCTCGCCCTTCCTCTGTAGCATCCAGAGCGGCTTTTGAACCTCTACCTACCAAATAAATCAATCTAAGACAGAATGAAGGTTAAGATTACAACAATAGGAGCAATCCTTGTCCTAGGAATCCTCCTGTTCTTTGCCGTCTACGGCTATGCTCTCTGGCCTCAAGAAAGTGTAAAAGAGGGGTTTGTGGATGATTCCCCCATCAACACGATGGGAATTTCTATTTCTACATGTCCGGTCAAATCTGTATCCTATGTGAACAACAATGGGGATACCATATGCTGTGAAGGCACTGTTTCGAATGGCCAATGTGTTGGTCGTGAACTTTGCTCCTTATCGGCATCCGCATCAGGCTATCCTACCTGCAGCGAATGGTTCGCCGCCTATCTTCAGGACAAAGGCGCAGGACGTTGCCCTGCCACGATGCCCAATTATTTTGAAGCCAGTGAAACCAACAAAGGATGCACCGCAGGGAGTCTCAATAGACAAGGAACAGCACCTGCCAATACGAAAGACCGTCAGTGTAAAATCTACGCAACGATGGCTGATTCTCTTGAAAAATTCGACAGCTGTGCGAATGTGAAATACTTGGATGAAGCCGTCTGTTTTCCTGGCAGTTCAGTCCAAGCCAGAAAAAATTTCGTGAAAACGGAAAAAGGTAAACCTCCCCTTGTGCAATGTTCCATGGTCAACCCGACAACAAAAATGCCTATTACTTGCACCACAAATGAAAGCTATGCGCGTTACAAGGAAACGACAGGAGACCGTGATTGGAAGATGAAAATCAATAGAACAAAAAGTGAAATTGAAAAGTTAACATTTTGTTCAGTGGCAAAGAAGTATAATTTAGATAAATCCAAACCCATGAAAGATTTGAAAAATGAAGTCGTCTTTCCATAAGTCTTAGAGTCCTTTGGATTCATAAAAAGCACCAGCTTCTTCCCCATTAGCCAGAGAATCCAACTTCGGATTGCTGTCTACAATATCGTGCGCAGACTCATACAACTGCCCATCTTCTGTTTCCATTCCTTTCTCATCATGAACCTCATAGTATTGCGATTCATGGTCAACAGGAACACGGGGAGCAGCCATAGGAAGGCCAAAGGACTTCTTTGGCATGACAACTTTTTGGTCAGGCAACAGAGTCAAGACTTGGTGATTACGTTCTATCAACAAACTAAAGACAGCTAAGAAAACCAAAAGGCCTGTCATGGGTCCTTGACGAATAGCATAGACAACGGCAATGAGTAAAACCAACCGTGTTAAAGGGTGGTCTATGAAACTGAGATTCAATCCTACGTTCGGCAACCATGGTGCAGCGACCACAGTGGCGACGGCTGTTGCTGAAGCGGCGTCCATCTGTTTGAGACAACGCATAAAATTTGAGTCTGTGGCGGCCCACAACAACCAACCCTTTAACACTAGATGTCCCTGGATACCTTACCCAAAGTTTTGACCCACATGGGGTATGCTGTTCTCAAAGATAGTCTTACTGCAGAAAAACTCAAAGAGATTCGGAAAGCCTTGACTGTGGCGCCGAAAGTTATGAATGGACGACGTTTTGGAGGAGGAGGAGAAGCTGAGTCCTTTTCCCTCTACGTGGAAAGTGCAAAACGCATGTATTTGCCCCGTATCTGGGCACAAGAAACACTAGGAGCTCCCGATGCGACTATCCTTGTGGATGGTCAGCCACTTCGGAAAGAGCTTGTCTTCGGAGGCAAACCCTATGATTATCAACAGACCATTGTGAACACATTTACGAGCTCTGGAAGCAACGGGCTCATTTGTGTGCCGTGTGGTCGCGGCAAGACCTTCATGGCCATTCAAATTGCGCACACGATTGGAAAAAAATTCATGATTATTGTGGACAAGGAGTTCCTTTTGAATCAGTGGCGCGGTGAACTGGAAGCCCTCATGCCAGGGATTCGCATCGGAATTTTACAAGAAAGCAAAAAGCAAATTGGGGATGACTATGATTGCACGATTGCCATGATTCAGACTTTAGTCCAACGGCCCTTTGCGGAAACAGACTTCCGTCCGTTTGGCTTCACTGTCTTTGATGAATGCCATCATTTGGGGGCGAGTCAGTTTTCCAGAGCTTTGCTCAAAGTCCAAACCAAATACATGTTGGGCTTATCGGCCACGCCTGTTCGTGACGACGGACTCACAAAGGTCTTTGAATGGTTCTTGGGAAAACCAGTGCACTGGGAAAAGACACGAGAAGCCGACCCTGATGTCATTGTTCGCCGTGTCGATTTCGACTGCGATGACCCTGCTTACACGGAAGTGCCGACCGACCGAATGGGAGAAATGGTGTTAGCCCGCCTTTTAACACAAGTCGTGGACTGCGAGGAGCGCAACGAGCGGATTGACGAGATTTTGCGCAGCCTTGTCGCTGATAAACGCCGACGTATTCTGGTGTTGAGCGAGCGCAAATCGCATTTGGAACGCTTAGCCAGTCGTCTCCCTGCAGAAACCACCTTTGGTTACTACATTGGAGGCATGAAGGAGGAGATTCGTGAAGAAGGAGCTCGAACAGCACAAGTGCTATTTGGCACCTATGCCATGGCATCTGAAGCCATGAATATCAAAACACTGAATGCCATGATTATGGCGAGTCCAAGAAAGAAAATCGAACAAAGCACGGGACGTATCTTGCGTGTGCGCAAAGATGAGCGCGAAGTTCAACCGCTTATCATAGACATTGTGGACAGTCACGATGTCTATCGTAATCAATGGTTGAAACGACGAGCTTATTATAGAAAATGCGCCTATAAAATTGAAGGAGATGCAAAAGAGGATAAGAAAAAGGATGTGCCTATTTCGGCAATTCCTGATACCAAACAATGCTTAATTCAGGATGATTCGGATTAATGCTTCTTGGATTTGGATTTAGATTTCGATTTCGATTTCGATTTCGATTTTTTCTGCTTGCGACCACCACCAGTCTTCAAACAAGCTTGATTCATGTGAGAATAGTTGTAGGGTGTATGAACCATGATATTGGTTCCTGCAGCACTACGAATAGGTTGTGCCCCATTGTCCGAATAATGGGCAGTAGGCAGTTCCTGGAAGGGAGCACCACTGATAGGATTGCCTGAGACACCTATCCCACCGCCGGCCTGTTTTCCTACAGAAGCCGGGCTGTCCCACAAGTAGGAAGCACGAGTATTCAACATACCAGAGGCGCCACTGTCAGGAATCTGTGAACGACTAGCCTCGCAAGAAATCGAACTGACAGGTGCATAACCAGAAGTAGACGGTGTTCCTCCTACCAAAGTGGCCATCTGAGGGTCAAATCCATAACGTCCTCCAGACTGCACCTTCAAACGACGTGTCTGGCGTTTATTTTTACGCTGTTGTTTACGACTTTGTTTTTGTTTTTTGTTTTGTTTGCGTTGCTTGCGACTACGATTCCCACCCTTCATGCCTGGGAGTCCACCATGAACGCGATAACTATCATACCCATTCGGGATGTAGCCTGGACGCATGGCGGTGGCATCACGGCAATTGCCAATTTCCTTGTAAGCCAAAGGATTATTGATTATACTTCCTGCAGCTTCGGGAGAAAAGCCCCATCCACCTCCAAGCCCACCGCCCTGTTGACGACGGGTATTACGAGTGCACTTTGCCTTCATTCTGTTGAGAGAAGCGAAGAAATCTCATACATACGGAATTCTTCATTCCACAGAATCTCCACCCGCAAATCTCTATTCGCTTTCACAGCTTCACGTAAGACACGACTCAAATCCAAATCTTGCACCGCACCAAAGCCTTTTTTCTTTCCATTAACCCATAGCGTATACGTATCAGGATGGTCTTCATGAGGAACCGCTTTCGCTACAAGAGGCTGTGTCTTGTCCTCACCTTCCTCCTCTGACACAATAGACGCAGGAGCTTCGGACTGTGAACGTTCCTCTTCATCTTCTTCTTCATCATTCACAAACAGTGCGACGGGTTTCTGGACCTGTTGTTGGGGCTTTGTTTTAACAGGTCCAAACTGCACACGTAACCGACGTGGATATACATCACCTTGTGCAAACATCAAGGTTGGCATGGGTTTCCAGTTTTTGGCGTTCGTCAAAGGCTGAAACACAGCAGGTTCGAGTGCCAAGCCTTGTTGCACAAAGGAATCAAACTTGTATTCGCGCCCGAAAAACTGCTGCACAAATCCCCAACGTTTCGTAAAGGCTTGGTCTCTCAGAAAGGTTCCGCAATGCATCCAACAATCCTCCACTCGTAGAATGCCTTCCGTTTGATTCAAACTGGCGACAAACACGGATTTCTTTTCAAAAATGGCAGAACGGACACGAATCGGAATTTTGAAACTCATCTTGAGTTGCTCATCTATCCAAACAATGGGCTGATGAGGTAAACAAACAAGAAATCCAGTGCGACCTAGCGGTTCCAACCAATACCATGCATGGTTTTCCATTTTTTTCGTGGCGAAGGCCACATCAGCATATTGACTAATACGAATATCCTGTGAGAATCTCTCCACGAATCGTTTGGTCGTTTCGTGGAGAGCTTCCTGACAGCGACGAAGTTTACACTCCTGTGTGCGAGGATTTGAGGAGCGGAGACTTGGTTCCATCTACATAAGCAAAGGCAAAGCAGCTTTAGACGGAGGAGTAAGAAGTGGGCAAGGTAGTGTCATTGGCTGCAATACCTTCCATGAATAGTCCACCATTTTGAGCAAATTCAGGGCCAAAGGTCTGATAAGCATTCATGGTGGCATCGTGAGACATACTGGCAGTTCCAGCCGCTACAGCAGTTTCTGTATCGGTATGTTCAAGGCCGGGGCCAAACATGCGCTCTGGATGACGCAAACGCTCAGGGATGGCGGAGGATTCATGGGATTGTTCCATAGGGTCATAGGGCTCCTCCTCTGGCATTATGACGGTTGTGTTAGAGGGGGGTCTTTGATTCGGAGCATTAGGACCTCCTGGACTTATGACACGAGTCTTGGAGGCTTCCACAGGTGGTGCAAATGTCTGCGCTGTTTCGTAGTGTTGTGACATTAAGGCAAATCCATCGACGGTGGAGGCCGTCCACCACGAATAGATGGCGAATAGCACGAAGGCTATTCCAACTGCAGTAGCAATTCGAACGGTCATCTGATTTCACAGACAGTTAAAAGTTGTAAAAAAAATCATTCCGGCGAGATTAGAACAAAAAAATGGAGGGTCTCAGACAACAATTGCTGGAGACGGCAAAAATTTCTTTGGGGGATAAGGCTTGGACTGTTGACCTTGTTTTGCAAATCGGTGTTGACCTTGCGAAGGCTGTGAATAGCGCAAAGGACCTCTCTGGGAAGGAAAAGTCGTATTTGGTTTGTCAGACAATTCTGACATTGCTTGAACATGGAGAGAAGGCTGATAAAGAGCGGATGGCGGAATCCACTGAGAAAGAGACGACCACAATTCCATGGGAAGCATGTAAGACTGTTGTAAAAACTGTTCTGCCGACAACTCTTCAATTGGTAATTTCGGCTGCTCGGGGAGAGTTTGCTGATTTACAAAAGGCGGCTGTTGCTCTTGCAGAAGAGGCAACGGGGGTGGACATTCCTGATTGGGCTGAGGGGCGCATTGGGCAGGCGCTAGCTTGGTGCTTGCCTTTTTGCTTACCGAAGAGGGCTTCTTCTGCACCTGTTGTTTCTTTAGCTTCTGTGCCTGTGCTTGCTGTGGAGAAACCTGTGCCTGCTGTGGAGAAACCTGTGCCTGCTGTGGAGAAACCTGTGCCTGCTGTGGAGAAACCTGTGCTTGTAGCTGCGGCTGCTGAACAAGTTTCTCTTGAACTTCCCACTCTGAGCCAATCAAGTGACGTGCCAGAGCCTCAAAAGGCACAGGAGTCTCAGGAAGAATCTCCACGACCTCCTTCACCTCTTGCTCTTGCTGTTTAATCATTTGACGGTCGACTACACGAAAATGGCGGAGGACATCTTTCTTTTGTTCCCACATCTCATTGCCCATATCCCATAGCACCCAGGGTTGGGAATCCTTTGTGGAAGAAGATGAAAGACGCCATGTTCGCTGTAAAAAAGTTCTTGACATAGGGTGTCCTGCCTAAAAGTTGAACGGAGATTTTAAGCACAAGTGCAAGTAATTCCCATGCCAGATACACTTGTTGTTTTTCTTACGCAAAAAGGCGAAATTCGTCAAGGTAAACTCAAAAATGTAGACCCCCAAACCTTGGCAGCCGCTTGGAAAAAGAAAGTAGCCCCTTCACTTCTTGGTCGGTATACCTGGAAGCAAAAGACTCTCTTTCTCTTTGGCTACGATGAAGGCAAAGCGGGAACTGAAAACCAGCATCATTTACCACCACCTCTTGAAGGATTGACCTTCTACGGAGATATTCTCATTGTCCAGAGTGCATCACCCACCTCTTACACAAACCCGCTACCGTTCAAAACTGCTGACTACGAAACCTTTTATACACAAAAAGTGGAAGGAGATGACGATGAAGAAGAAGATTTTATGGAAGATGTAGAAGAAGAAGCAGAAGCAGTGCAAGAGGGGGAATTGAATGTGGATGATGAGGCGGCTGTAGATGACGATGAGGAAACAGAAACCGAAGAGGCAACCGAAGGAGATGATTCAGAGGAAGGAGTGGAAGGAGAAGGACAAGAAGACTTTGAGGAAGAAGCACCTGTGCCTGCACCCAAACCTACCCGCAAACGCAAGGCCCAAGCCCAAGTCGTCGCCGAAGCCGAAGCTGTCGAAACGACTCTTGAAGACCCTGTCGATGCTTGTCCACAACGCAAACACATGCTCACCTTGCTTGAAACCCGTTTTCCCTTCTTACTCAATGTATGTGCACCGCAAGAAATGGAACTGGCTTTGTTTAGCACAGCATTAGACCAAGCGGCCAAAATTAAAGTCCACAAATCCTGGGCATCACCTGTCTTTCAAGAAATCTACAAAGCGGTTTGTCGTCGTGTTCTTGGCAATCTTACCCCTGACACCTATATTGGAAACAAAACACTCTATGAACGTTTTGAATCAGGTGAACTCACGTTAGCGCAAATGGTGAAACAGAACTATTACGAATTGTGCCCTGAGCAATGGCAACAAATGGTGGACCGCCAAGCCAAGAGAGAGAAAATCCAATTGGAAGGAGACTTCTCTCGTGCTACGGACCGCTGGCAATGCAACAAATGTAAAAAGAGAAAATGCACATATTATGAACTTCAAACTCGTTCTGCGGATGAACCGATGACGATTTTCATCCATTGTTTGAACTGCGGCAATCGTTGGACTCAGTAATGACGTCGTTTTGTCTTACGACTTTTCCGTGTGCTTTTGCTTTTGCAAGTTTTGTGTTTACTTTTGGAATTGTGTTTGCGCTTGCCGCCTGAGGTAGGAGTTCCTGGGTCATTTGTGTTTCCATTATGTTCTTGATTTTCTTGATTTGGATTTTCTTCAGGATATTTTGTATATAAAATTATTTTTTCACCATCTAATTCTTTTTTAACAATTTCTAACACTTCCTTCACTCCATCGTATGTTCTTCCAAATTCAATAATATCACCAATTTGAAAATTTTCAACTTTATCATTATCATTATGAATATCATGATATAGTGTAAGCCCTTCTTCAAAATGAATTCCATTGTTTGATTTAAGAACAGTATAAAATCCTACATCATCCATCATACCTGTATACTCCAATTTATACACAAAGTCATCTGCTTCCATCTCCTTTAACACAAGAGAAAATGCGGAAAATAATTCTTTGTAGATCTCAATCCGACTACTAGAAAATGGCACATATTATTCAAGATGATAGTAAAGAATATCCCATTTTAAAAAAATTAAATACATTTTATTCCAATCCTAATCTCACAGTCTGGTCCATTGGTTTTCACAAAGGTGGATTTGAATGTGAAATTGCCGATATCTTAAAATGCAAACTCCATATTTTTGATGGTCGTCCATCGTCAAAACGTATGTTTGATACCGTATGTCGCGTCTTAACGAATCACCATGTGGATACAGGTGATGAACCTTGGTTTGAGAAACTTTCCAAGTGTATCGTAACCAAGGACTCTTTTTCCTTTTCCACAGCCATTCCTGGATTTCAAACAGGTGCACTGGACTTGTCAGGCATACCTACACAAACGTTTGCTCTATCCACAACAACTATTCCAAAGATTGATTTCTTGAAAATAGACTATGCTGAATATGAAACTCAAATAATATATGCTTTAATGAACGCTGGATATAGACCTGGACTTATTTCTATTCATTGGGATAAGAACCCCGACGAGTCTACACCAAGTATGTTAGCCGCAGGTCATCTTCAAACTTGCGGTTACACCTTAGTTGGTTACAAAGGCAACAGTTTCTTATATAGATACAACGATAATTGTCTCTATGAAATGTGCAGCTGGAGTCGCACAGATTGTCATCATCCAATCTTAGAAGAGTATAAACAACAAGTATTTGGAATCTTTACGAAGTCTACAACAGAAAAGGCCGATGATATCCGTCAGCCATGAAATTCGCCTAATAAAAAGACTATCCAACAACTTTCGTAGAAGGTGTTGGACAGAAATATGTCGAAAAGTAGATGGTCGAAAAAAGGAAGACCTTACGAGTAAAAACCCGAAAAGTAAAGAAGACACTTCACCCATCGTTCTGCAATATCCCTATCAAAGTACCTGCTTTCAGCTCTTCCTCCTCCACGACGATATCCCAGGACCAAACAACAAAGAAACCAGGAACTAATTTTTACGAATGGGTAAATGAAGCGTGGCTAGACAAGGCCAAAATCCCTGCCAAAGAGGGAGATTTTGGTGTCAGTGAGGAAGTGGAAGCTTGTGTAAACAAAAAGTCTCTCAATATCTTGAAAGAAATCCAAGCAAACCCACAAGATAAAGATGAACAAGCCTTGGCAAATCTAGCTGATAGCTGTCTTCATGCATCTGTTCAGCAAAACAGCGTGGAATTTCTCAAGATTTGTCTAGCACAACTCGGCTGTATTGAATCACGCCAAGATGTCATAAAGGAACTTGCCAAGTTAGCCAAATACCAAAAAGCGGCCATGTTCAAACTCGACACCTACGTCGATGAACACAAAATTGTCCATCTCGAAATCTATCCGAATCCATCCGCTCTCAAACGCGTCTTTTATTCTGATATTGATAAATTGTATCACTACAAGGCTTTTTTGAAGCGCGTCGGTCAAGAATTCAAAGTAGAAAAACTCGAATCTGTTATTCATTTTGAAAAAACCCTGCAAGATGCTACTGACCAGTTCTGGCGAGGTGATGATGTGATGATGACAGGTTCTAAACTTGACAAAAAATTCCCGAAGTTTCACTGGCCTCTTTTCTTGAAAACACTTGGTCTGGAAAACTGGAAGTCTGTCCGCATCTATACGCCTACACCCCAGTTTTTTCGCTGGTTCAGCAACTTATTAGAAAAAGTTCCTCTTTCCTTCTGGCAACTGTATTTGACAAAGGTCTATATTGTTGAATGTCTGCAATATTTACCCCCTCCCTACGATGAGATGCACTTTGACTTTTTTGGCCGCCAGTTGCTAGGCAATACTCAAAAGACTCCACAATCCGACCTCCTTTTACACATTGTCTACAACCGTTGCAGCGACATTTTTTCAAAACTCTTTTGGGAAAAGGCCGGCGACGAGAATCTTCTTACACATTCCAAGCAGTTTTCCAAGAATTTAATCGCCGCAGCGAAGCATCGTGTGTCAAAGGTGGATTGGATGAAAGCCAGCACACGCACAGCTGCGGTCGAGAAAATCGACAACATGATGTTTAGTTTTATTCGTCCTGAGCACTGGGCCACGACCAAACCGTTAGAACTAGACTCCAAATGCCTACTTCAGAATATATTTCTTCTGGGTGAGTGGAATACAGCGAATATGTTTGATAGACTGAGTAAACCCTATCGTTTCTGGGAAGAAGGTATATTCCGTGTCAATGCATACTACTACAATAGTAAGAATCAAATTATGATTCCCTATGCCACGGTCATAAGCCCCTTTTACTCCCAGGATGCCCCTCTGGGCTGGAATTATGGTGCACTTGGTTCCGTCATAGGACACGAGATGTGCCATGGGTTTGATGAGGATGGACGTTTGTATTGGAAAAATGGCAAGAAGAAAAACTGGTGGGCGCGCGCTGACACCATAGCCTACAATAAAAAAGCCAAAGCTCTTATTAAACTTTTTTCAGAAGAAGAAGTGCATGGACAAAAGGTAAATGGGTCGTTGACACTTGATGAAAACATTGCCGATTTAGGAGGATTAGGAATTGCTCTGGAAGCCTTGAAAGACCATTTGAGACAAGAAGGTATACAAGATGAGGCTATGAGGCAAAAAGCCTACCGCACCTTTTTTTGTGCCTTTGCCACAAGTTGGCGCACAAAGTTCAGAAAGCAGAAGTTGCAATATGCGCTCAAAACAGACAAACATGCACCCGCTTTTTTGCGTGTGAATATGATTGTGCGTCACTTTCCAGAATGGTATGAAGCGTTTGCTGTAAAAGAGGAGGATGCTATGTTTTTGGAGGAATCTAAACGAATCCGTATTTTCTAGAAAAGAAAAGCATGGCGGTTGCAACGCTGAGAAAGCCAAGGCTTATCGAATATCCAGAAGAGATTTCTTGCGAGGTGTTAGAGGGGGATTTTGTTGAGCTGGACAATGGGTTCTTTACCTTTTGGTGTCTTGTTGCCAATGTGAAATCACGAGGCTATTATGATGGCATCGTGAGTTCTCATTTTCCAGCGACTTTTGCAAAACGATTGAGTTACTGTCTAGGTGAACTGATTCAGTTTCATAAAAGGCATATTGTTAGCTGTGCCAGGAATCTGTAGATTCTGTGCTGGCCGAAGGCCAACCGCGAATAAATGATTAGCTGCGTGTATTCAGACCCATCTTATATTTGATGTAGTCAGATTGTGATGAAAATCTTAAATTGGGATTTCCAACACGGTCACTAATTAAGGCATTGGCTGTTTTCAGCTCTGTCTTTTCACCTTCAGCATAGTATTTAATGGCCGTGGTTGGAATCAGTTGAGACACCGTGGGAGGGAGCACTAGCAACGTAACTGTAAAATACAGTGTTACATAGGAACCTAAGCTACATTGCATAGACAACGTATACGTGCCTGCAGCTACACTAGAAGGGACAATCAAGCGACCATTATTAAACTCGAGTTGAATAGACGTAGCCGTGAGGATAGCAAAGTTCGAAATTCCAGAAATCAAGCCCACAGTGTTCGAAAAATCGCCTGCATTTATCGTAGGATGGGTATAGGCCAACGTGAATGCATTACTTATTATATTGTTTAAAGAATAGGGGTGAAATCCAAAGGTTTTTAGTTTGAATGGAATATTGGTTCCAGAAGGAATGACCCAATTTGCCGTATTCAGTTTCCCTTGCGCATTGGTTGTATTCCAGCCTGAGGTTCCAGCATTGGCTTCGCTTTTATTATTTGAAGCTGAAATGGTTTTATAACTATTTGTATTATCACCAGTCTGTGAAATTGTATCAGAATTGAAACCCGCAAAAATTCCTCCTGTGCTCCCTGCTCCATTTGCTCCAGAAGTATAACAATTTGTGCATGTTGCACTGCCGTTACCAGAGATATTACCTATAGCAGCATTTTCTCCAAAGATACCCCCTGCAGTTGTTCCTGAGATAGCTCCTCTTGAATAGGAGTTTGTGACTGTTGCACTACCTCCGTAAGAGCCTGCTTGGATGCCCAGAATACCTCCTGCTGAAGCACCTTGAATAGCACCTTCAGAATAACAAGTTGAGACAGTAAAACTGGACCCTGACCCACGACCACAGTTCGGTCCTGCAATTCCTCCTGCATTGTCTCCAATTTGTCCTAGAGTAAAACAGTTTGTTATTTCAACTGTTCCCCCACTTGCACCATAGTTCGCCAGAATTCCACCAGAATTCGTTCCAATGGTTCCTGTGCTGTAACATTGGTCGATGGTGCATGTGCCGTTTGTTTGAGCAGCATAGATACCAACGATACCGCCAGCACCGTTCACGTTGAAATTCCCCGTGCTCCAGCAGCCGCGAATGGTCAAATTCCCTCCTGCTTGAGACGCACTAAAAGACCCTGCGATTCCACCACAACTTGAAGCAATATCTCCTGTGCTCGAGCAATTGACTATAGAGTTGCCCGCGGCGGCTTTGGAAAAGTAAGCCTGTGCAACCCAACCGCCTGTTGAACCGACAGTGGAACCACCTGTGGTTCTCACCTGTAAATTATAGATACTCACGTTGGCATACCCATTCGCTCCAGATGTTCCATTTCGAAAGACACCTGGATAACTTGTTACACCATCAATTGTTATGACAGGAATTGTTCCATCACTATTCAAACTTTCACTTCCAAACTGAATTTTAGAAGAACTAGCTGTAAAATAATGAGTGGTTTCTGTCAACGTAATATTCGTAACAAATAAGACTTTAAGAGTAGAACCCGTATTTGTATTCGTTATTTGACAAGGAAATGTTAAAGGATTACGGAGAGACGTATCATTTATACTATAAGAAATTCCTCCTCCAAAACGATTCCCAACATAAATTGTCTGGGTTGAACCATCAGCGCTAATCGATGTCATCTAGTAGGAACAATTAAAAATTGATAGCGAATGAGTGTTAAAGGGGGTCTGTAGACTCGCATGCAACCACCTTCCCACGGCCACTTCTACGGATATCCACAATGCTGTATTGATTTCTTTCAACAAGCCCTAGCCAAAAAACTCAAATTCAAAGACTTCCCTTTAACACAACAACAAGCAGCCGCCCATGGATTTGTTCCGTGCGAATATCACGCAGAACAAATTCTTTTAGGCAAGATAAAAATTCAAGATATTATTTTATCAACACGTCGTTGTCAGAAGCCCTTTCCTTCTCAAAAGATAATCAAATCAGAAAGACGCCAGTATTCGCAGCTGCCATCAGGCATTGGACGACGCACAATGTAGGGAAGACGACGAGCCATGAGTTCAAGTCGGGCGAGTTCACAGACGTCGTTTACTTGAGGAGGCTTTGCGATATAGAGACGGGCACCTTGACTGAGTTGATTAGCGCGCATCCCAATAATTTTTGTCTTTTCATACTGCGTCAAGAAAGGAACCGATTTGTGATTCGGGTCTTTGCCCATCGGTGGAGACGCTAAAAGATTAAGTCTTGGGGCAATGCTTTCGGCATAGTCAACGATGCATTCAGGGTGATGCTTGAGTAAGGAGGCGAGGGGATTTTCTTTAATTTCAGCGGCTTCTTCTTGCTCTCCAAGAACATCGCCAAAATCCAAAATTTCGGCACCTTCACCGCCTTCAATGTAATCTTCACCATCGTCTGCCATTCTAGTAGATACTTGCAATTCGGTTTAGGGCGCGCAATCCAATTTTTAGCGGCTTCCAAAAAATTGAGGCCGTGACAAAGGCCTAAGGGGTCAGCACAATTCCTAATAAGATGACTTCCCAAGCAGCTGCTACTCCAATGATTCCAGAATCCCCTGACCTCAAAATCTATGATTCTTTCGATATGATGGACCTTCCAGAAAATCTCCTTCGTAGTATTTATGCCTATGGCTTCGAACGCCCTAGTCAAATTCAGAGCAAAGCTATTATGCCCATGGTCCAAGGTCGTGATATCCTGGCCCAGGCACAATCAGGAACTGGGAAAACCGGTACTTTCTGTATCGGTTCTATGGCCCATGTCAAACCCGAAATTAAGAAACCCCAAGTCCTCGTCCTTGTCCATGTCCACGAACTTGCACAACAAATCAGCCGTGTAGCAGGTGCTCTCAGCAACTATCTCGGCCTCAAAATTCTCTGTGCAATTGGCGGCAATCCTCTTCGTGATGATATTCGTGCACTAGAAGACGGTGCTCAGTTCATTGTCGGCACTCCTGGTCGTATTTATGATTTAGTCAATCGCAATGTGCTCGACCGCAGTGCTATGCAATACTTGATTCTAGATGAAGCCGACCAAATGTTAGAAGACTTGTTTGCGAAACAAGTCATGGGTATCCTTTCCAAAGGCTTCCCTGCAACAACGAAAGTCGCTCTTTTCTCAGCCACTATGCCTGAACGTGTGATTACTGTGGCCGAACAAATTCTCAACAACCCTATTCGTATCCTCATTCCTCCTACTTCCGTGCGTCTTGAAGGTATTCAACAATACTATGTCGGCATTTCACGTGAAGACCACAAATTCGAATGTATCTGTGACTTATACAAACACTTGAGCATTTCCCAAGCTGTTATCTTCTGCAACAAGCGTTCCAAAGCTGAATATCTTGCCGAAAAACTCGGTGCCCAAGGCTTCCCTATTACCTGTGTCCATGGTGAACTCGAAAAGAATGAACGCGCAACACGTATCAAAGAGTTCTTTGAAGGGGCTACTCGTGTGTTGATTGCCACCGATATGTTGGCTCGCGGTATTGACTGCCAACAACTCAGTCTCGTTATCAATTACGAACTCTCTTCCAATATGGAAAACTATGTTCACCGTATTGGCCGTGCAGGGCGTTTTGGTCGTAAAGGGACTACCATCAATCTTATCTTGCCTGAAGAAGAACCGATTATGCAAGATATCTGTAAACTCTATGGTATGGAAGTCCGTGAACTTCCTGCCGACTTGAGCAAACTCATCCTTTAAGAAGAAGGAGGAGGTAGTGGTGCATCTTCTTGGGCTGCAGCCGCAGCCGCAGCCGCAGGTGCCGGCATAGGTGCTAAAAGAGGTGTTCTTCTAGATTCACGAATATCGTGACGGCATGTAGGACAATATACACTTCGTAAAAACCATCTGTCGATACAATGTTGATGATACAAGTGTTGACACGCAACTATTTTTCGTGCTGTATCGCTCTGTTCAATTCTATCTTGACAAATTGCACAATTACTCTCTGCAGGAATGCTAGTTCCAGAGACTAATTGCGTTGTCCTGTTGATGGTTTCGAGTGAAGGACGGACAACAACGGGCTGGCGAAAACTCGTCCAAAGAGGAGCTGGGGCTGCGGCGGCTGCTCCTAAGGAAGTAGCAGGTTCAGGAGACAAGAACGAACTGAGTAAATCGACTAGGATAGTATGCGTATTGGCTCCTGCAGGTGTTACAGGGATAGTGGTGCGAATGAACGATAATTCGTCAGCTTGTTGCTGTGCAGCAGCAGGAGCAGCTACTCCTCTCGTTGAACTTCCAACACCAGAAGAAGCTGCAGAAGCAGAAGCAGCAGCTGCTCCATAGGAATATAGATTGAAACGAGTATTCATTTGGTGACGAATATAGTGAAAGACTTGCGTTAAATTCTGAAAACGACTGTGGTCATATAAGAGTGCAGGAAAGTAATTATGTAAATCATCCAAAAGACGAACACCATAAATTTCTTGATAGTCCTGATATCCAGACATCTCTGCTTACTGTCTTTTTTTGTCAGATGAACATTCAAACGCCAAAAAAATGAAGTTGGCGGCTTTAGGGTAGGCCAGCCTGTACACACCAGAAAACAACTATCATGTCAGAATCCAAAGGCATCGTAGGTCTCACCAATATTGGCAACACATGTTACGGAAATGCAACCTTGCAGGCTCTTCGCCACCAGGTTGACCTTACTATCTTTCTTCTCCAAGACCAACATACAGAACTCATGAAAAGGAAACAACCCAATGAAAAAACCCACCTTTTACACAATTATGCACAACTGGTTCGCCGTCTCTGGACAGCCGAATCAGGAACTGAATCCACGAAAGAATTGTGGGGAGCCATGATTCCTGCAGCTATTCAAGCCGGATTTGAACAGTTTCGTGTTCCTGCTCCTCATGATGCTCACGAATTCCTCTGTTTCTTGCTCGACCAATTCCACGAAGCCATGTCTGATGAAGTCACGATGACAGTCAGAACTCCATCAGACCAACTGGATACACGTCAAGCCTTAGAAGCCTGGAAACGCTCCTTTGAAGCTCATTATTCACCTCTCGTAGAGATTGTGTTTGGTCTCCTTCGCAAAAGCATGAAGTGTTCGTCCTGCGGCCATAGTATGAACACTTGGGAAACATTCAATACTCTCAAAGCTGCAGTCCCGAAACAAGCCGAACCTGTTGAACTTCTCCAACTTCTCCAGCAGGATTCCTGTGCAGAGAAGATTGAGGATTATCGTTGCGATGGCTGTAAAGAAAAAATTACTCTTGATGTCAATACTAAACTTTGGCGTCTCGGCAGCTGGGTCATTGTTGTTCTCAAACGCTTTGATAATCGTGGACATCGCATTAATACCTTGGTCAAAATACCCCACGAAATTGAATTCTCTTCTCTCTTCTGTCCTAGTTCCCAAGAACCCAGTTCCAAAGACAACTACGAACTCTTCTCCACCATTCACCACCACGGTTCCGCTGGCGGTGGCCATTACACTGCCCATGCGAAACATCCTGTTCTCGGAAAGTGGGCCTACTACGATGATGAATCTGCCACGAAACTCGAAGGCGCGCCTTCACTCGATGCTAGCACCTATATTGTCATGTATCGTAGACAAACGAACTAAACTACAGTTCCATCCGTCAAAAAAACAGTTTTTATTGAACTCATCATGCCATTGTCTCCACAGACGCGATAGTGAACATGAGGCTCCAGACGGCCCTTGAAAGGAACCTTATAGGGTTGAGGATTGCGCACGCGCAATACAGCTACGCCGTCGGCATTGCCTTCTGTTACACCTACATTCATGTATTTCAGGTAAGCCCCACGCCAATCCCTGAGTTCCTTCAGTTTCTCGGTTGTCGGCTCGGCTGCCCAATACAAGACTTTGGCGCCTGGAGCCACGGCGACTTCCACCTGCACATCGGCATTGTCAGGAATCTGGTCGGGTAAGGCTGAACAAGGCATAACGGTCTCGCCTAAGAAAGGTAAATACGTATCACGATAAAACATCATGCTTACAGCAGCTAAGCCAACGAACACATAAACAACACGTGTCCAAACGGATGTCTTGCCTAGCACTTTTTCCACAGGATTCACACTAAGCGCTCCAACGGCCAACCAATTCAAGCTTCCTATGATGACTAACACCATAGCAACTTTGAAGAGCATTTTTTGCACATATGTAATGTCCATATTCTAATAACAAGAACGAGTTTTCTCAGAATCTCTCAAATGTTGACAAAAATAGGTTTCAGATGTTTTTTTCGCGTTCTTCTTGCTTTGTGTAAAAAGGGAGCAGGAATACTGTTGACTATTCCAGGGTATACTGTCCCATTGACTTTTTGTCAGCATCTTCTTTTTCTGATTACAAGGATTTATACCCTCACATGTTAAACAATTGCTAATCAAATGCTTTGTCTTAGTTCCTGCAGGCTGAAAGGCAATTAATCCGCCGTTGGTGATGAAATCGCCACCATACTTGGAATTCAACATATTGGAGGGTATATATCCATTCAAACAACGACAGTCAGAAGCCCGGGTAGGAGCTACTTGAAACCCTTCTTCTTTAGATGATGTTGATGGTAACATGCATTCCCTGTGAAAGATTGTCACGTAGGCCAAGACAAGAAAACTTACAAACAGGACAAGAAAAAGTCCTACAGCCAGGATTTTATCGAGTTTCATCCCTTCTATCCTAGTCTTAGAATGTCCAAGTGCCAGATGCGCAAATTCAAGCCTGGTGGCCGTTGTGGTGGCGACAGTGGCGGTTGCGAGGCCCGTGAAACGAATCCCGAATTTGCAGGGGCCTACTCCGCGATGCTCGCAGCTCGGTCTCAGCAAGATACAATGTGGACTCAGCCACCTGAGACTGCAAAGCCCCAACCCAAACCCCAACTCCAACCACCCCCTTTAACACAATCTCAGCAACTTGTTGTCGCCAAACCCAAACCCGTCACAAAAAAAGCCGATATTGATTTTATCTTAGATGAGTTTTAACAAAGGTTGCTACGCTTACACATACATGCCCATGGGTGGCTTGTTGCCCAGGTCCTTTTTCTTAAGGAAGATATCCACATGTTCCTTCTTGAGAACAAATGGAAGAGTAAAGTTAGGAATGTGGAAGGGAAGTTCTTTGACATTAAACATGCGGAGCATGTTAATGCGTTGGACAATTTGTTCAATCGAACGCTTAAGTTCACGAACTCCTGTTTCTTCATTAGCATAGTGGTCGAGGATATACTGGATAACCTCATGGCTAATCGCCACTTTTTCCATCAAGTTGACTTCTTTTAGGGCTTGAGGAAGCAAGAACTTTTCAGCAATGGCCAACTTATCTTTCTTATCATAGGTGCTCAAGGAAACGACCACCATACGGTCCAAAAGAATTCTGTCAATCTTGCTAATATCATTTCCGCTAAATACGAGCATGCTACGGCTCATATCAAGAGGAATACCTGACAAGTATTTATCTTCAAAGTCCATGTTTTGCACAGGGTCCGTCATGTGCACAAGCAAGTTTTGCACTTCTTCACCTTTCGCGGTTGTGCTAATCTTATCCAATTCATCAAACATGAGAACCATGCTCATGGACTTTGCATTGGCCAAGCAATTGGCGATTTTACCACAATGGCTGCCTTCATAGACAAATTGGTGTCCTGTATACGTAGTAGCATCGGAATCACCTCCTAAACTAATGAACTGGAAGGGCCAGTTCAAGGCTTTGGCGATACCGTTTTTGATAAGACTCGTTTTGCCAATCCCAGGAGGACCCATCAAGAGCAGAGACAAGCCACTCGCGGTAGGATTGGCGATTTTACTGGCAATGAACTGCATAATTTGAAGTTTGGCATCGTCTTGTCCATAGATGGCTTCATCTAAGTAACGACGAGCGCGTTCCATGAATCCTGTGCAGACTTCACTTCCCTCGTCAATGCGAACAGGCATTTCTTTGTAAATACCGAGAGGCATGCTGGCGAGTTTTTCCATCCAGGCACGGAGCTTGTAGTATTCTCCTGTGCTAGGGTCCAGGTTTGCTAAGGTGTGATACTTGGTCATCACCATTGCCATCGTATCAGGATTGAGCTTCATTTGCAAAAGCTTGAACATCAAAGGTTCTTCCTTTTTCACATGGTCTGAGCGCATTTCAAGAGCTTGCAAAAGCGCCTTTTGTTTGTTATCTTCAAGACCTTTGAATTGGTCAATTTGGTCGTCAATCGTGTTTTCTTCAACAGGTTTACTGACGAGTTTCACAAATTTGCGAACTTCTTCAGATTCCTTTTTCAAATTATGACGTTTAGGGACCATACGTTCATCGTCTCCGCCGAGGCCACCGAAACTGATAGAAATTCCAGGGAATCCGCCTCCTTCACTTTCTTCTTCGTCTTCGTCATCCTCTTCGTCTTCGTCTTCTTCAGTTTCCTCCGTATCTTCAGACCCGAGTGTTTCACCGTCTTCGTCGTCTACTTCCTCCTCTTCGTCCTCCTCCTCTTCGCTCTCTACCACAGGACGGCGACGGCTCTTGAACTTTTTGCTGCCGAATTTAAGACCTTTGGACTTTTTGGCCTTTGGAGTTTCTTCTTCCTCTTCCGTATCATCACGATAGGTGCTATCACTCGTATCGGTCTTGCGTGTTTGCTTTTTGAGACGATGACGAATCTTTTCCTTGGCATCGAGAGCAGCTTTGCGTGGACGACGGACAAGATTCTTATAACGTTCAGGAATACGTCCTGTCTTTTTCAAGGTTCTGCGTTCAGATGCAGTCAAACTCAGTTCAGAATGGTCGTCGCTCTCAGATTCGTAGTCATAGTCAATCAAGCCTCGGATGTTGCCACGTTCATCGACGTCGCTATCATCTTTGTCTTGCGGAGCACCTTTCTTAGGAGCTTTTTGACCTTTGCCTTCGCGTTTGTTTTGAGCCATTCTAGGGTTCTGGGGCATTTTCAGTGGTTGTACTTTACCCCAGCGGGAGCCGGACGAGCCAATTTTTTGGAAGGTTGAACGCAACCATACAAAAAATAGTTTGATTCTTGCAGCTCAAAAGCTCTTTTAGTTCTTACGATTACGGCGAGTCTTGTTCTGATTACGGCGATTTTTACGACTCTTGGTAATATTCTTTACAGTCATATTGGCATGCTTGGTAGCAGCAGTGCCAACATCTTGGACTAAACCAAGACCATTGTCAACAACGCGACCACTGCGACGGAAAACAGATTTACTGACATCACGAGTAGCCATCAATAAATGACGGATTGGAGAGTAGACTTTACCAAAGATACCTGTGCGATTTGCTTTACGAGTTCCCTTCTTGGCCATTTCTATTTTATACGCTGAGAATATCTTTGAGGTCCATGAGGCCGAACCGGGCTTTGGACGTTAAACTAGGGCGTGCACCGGCTGTCTTTTGAATCATCGGCACAATGATACTTAGGATACGACTACCCAAATCCTCTCTTACACCTTCAAAATACTTCGGTGAACGCTCTTTGAGACTTTTGGATAAACGAAGCAAACAATCAATATATTCTTCCACTGTTTTCGTTTTATTCTCTTCTTTGGTAGCTTTCTCAAAATTGGTCATCACAATACTCACCATGGTGAAAAGCTGGTCTTTTTCCAAGGCGTTGGAACTGGCAAGTTCCGCTAAGAATAAACCATAACCCATACGATATTGTTTTTGTTTCACTAATGTTACGTAATCGGTATCCTTGTCTTCTTGCACATTTTCGAAGATTTTCACAAATTCATTGTGGTAACGATTCATTTCTTGATACATGACTGGGTAGCGATTCGCAATTTCGGCCAAGAGTTTTGCAAAGAGGGCACAGTATAAATCTTCAGAAGTGGCTTTACTAAAGACTTTTTCTACGAAATCTTTAATAAATTCAGTTTCACCACTGTCCATAATCTGGTAAATGAAGTCCCGAGTATCTTCATAGGTCACAGCAGTAAAGGCATTGAGTTTGTTGCCAATTACCGTGTTCAAAATCTTTTCATCCATATCTTTGCTGGCTGAAACGAATTTGCTTTGGTAACGGCCGACGTTTTGGCCAGAAGACGAGGGTGTTAGAGGGGTGCGTGGGGAACCAGAACCCATACTGTTGAGACTTTGGGAGGATGAGCTATTGACAACGACGGAGCTGAATCGATTGCCATTTCTCCATCCTTGGGCTAGCTGTGCTCTTTCTCCGCGGTCGCCAACACTGTTGCGGTCTCCTCCACCTCCGCTTCGCTCACTGCGGTCACCACGACCAATGCTAAATCCACTGCCGCTGCCGCCACCACCAGAAGTGCCTGGACGACCATTCGATGAACCAAAACGATTGGCATTCGGTTGAGGAAGTGTTTCCATATCATTACGAAGACCAGCAACAAGTGTGCGTAGACTTTCTGGAGGGGAGACTTCTAAGAGACGAGTAAGAATAGCTTGAACATCGTCTTTCAAATTTCCACTGGGAAGACGAGGGGCTGAAATCACCACTTGAATAGGGGGTGTAGGTTGAGCTGGTTTGCTCTTTAAAATAGACGCATACGAACTTGACATCTTATTAGGGGTTGTACCTTCCGTTTAGGTGTAGTGCGGCAGTTCAACTTTTTGCGGCATCGTGAAGCTCAATAGATATGGAGTCCTCTTTACTGAATATCTTTGCCAAAGAGCAATTGAAAGAGGGTTTACAAAAATGGCCGAAAAGTCTTGCAGAATGCTGCAAGAGAGCCGCGGTATTCAAGTCTCTCAAAGAAAAGATTACCGACCCTGATACTACAAAAGAAACCGAACAACTCCTGGATACCTTAACACGTCATACTGAAATCGCGAATCCTCTCCTCCGAAAGCCCACCCAGATTGAAACAGAAGGCTATAACCAAGTCTTCTTTCAAGGCTCTCCTTGGGCAACCCTCAATTCTATTCCCTTTGCTCTCATCATTCTAAGTGTATACAAATCCTACGTGGTTCCCGCTTTCGGCATCGTGCTTCCTTTACTATCCTGGATTTTACCTTTTATAATGATTCGTGCCTTCTGGAATATACCTATAACATTCAACGAATATTCCAAGATTCTGTGGCGCATGTGGAACGGCCAGCCGCTGCCCAAAACACCCCAAGACTTGTTGAGACCACCTCCTGAACCACCCAAGGACTTTATCACGCAAGTTCGTCAAATGGTGCAAAATGGATGGACTCTTGTCACTCTAGGACAGGCCATGTATCAACCCATTCAACAGGCCCGCCATTTTATGAGATTAGACAAAGACTGTCTCACTCTAGGTTCTGCCCTCCTAGGTATACAAACGTGTGGACTTCGTCTACATTCTTTATATAAATCTTGGTTCCCCGCCTGGTTCAGCGACTGGATTCTGCAATGTCCCCAGACAGCACGCCAAGCCTTTGCCTTTTCTTTGGAATCTCCCTTCTGGCTCCGCCACACTCTGAGAGCTCTTGGGCGTTTTGAAGTCTTGTATCGTCTGGCTGCTCGTTCAGATACCGTCGCTGCCGAATTCGTCGACAGTGAACGCCCTGTCTATATGCTCAAGGATTTTGGTGACCCTGCTATTCCATTATCCAGACGAATCTTGAGTTCCGTTTCCCTTGGTGTGCTTAACCAAGACAAGACACCTCTGCATGCCATTTTAACGGGACCGAACCGTGGAGGGAAATCGAGTTTCCTTCGAGCCCTGCATCAGAATGTGCTGTATAGTCATACCTTTGGTTGTGTGTTTGCAGCAAAAGGACAACTCTCCTTTTACACCTGGATAGCCGACGGTCTCACTCTCCATGACACTCCTGGTGACCAATCCATGTTCGAGAGGGAAGTGGCCTTTACGGCATCTGTTCTGCAAAAACAGGGAGGTCGTGGAATCGTCTTCTACGATGAATTATTTCACAGCACGAATCCTCCTGATGCCACTCGCGGTAGCAAACTATTTTGTGATAAACTTTGGAAAAAGGACAATTGTTTGAGCATTGTCAGCACCCACATTTATAGTCTGGCGAGAGAAGCCCCTGCGGACCTTGTGAAACCGTTGTGTCTAGCCAGTTGGCGCAAAGACGATACATTTCAGTTCTCTTACACTGTGCAAAAGGGGGTGTGTGAAGTCAGTAGTGTTGACCTTCTCTTAAAGCAGTTTGGAATTCTAGCATAGACAGCTTCTATGAATCCCGAGAATCTCATTGTGTGGTCCTGTCCTTACCAAAAATATAGGCTAGGACAACCGAACGACGGCGGATACGTCTTGTGTCATTTGCCCACTGTTCAATACGGTTTACTCTTATCAGGAGGAATTGGTGGTCATTGCACATTTGAAGATGATATACTAGACAAATATCGCAATTTGAAATGTATTGGATGTGATGGAACAGTGGAGTGGGCTCCGACTAGAAATCCGCAAAGATTTACTTTCCTTCGTCAAAATATTGGCACGGATGACTCGAATAATTTGAAATCGGTGCTGCGTAGCCATGAAAATATCTTTTTGAAAATGGACATTGAAGGAGACGAATTTCCTTGGCTCGATTGCTTGGAAGAGGAGTTGATGAACAAGATTTCCCAAATTGTGATTGAATTTCACGATTGTTTTGAGGAGCGCCATGACCGTGTGTTTCAGAAAATGAACAAGACACATATCTTGGTCCATCTGCATGGGAACAACTATGCTCCAACCATCCTGCACAGAGGAATCGTGTTTCCTACAGTGTTTGAATGCTGCTACATTCATCGCCGTTATGTGGCAGGCCTCACCTTGACAAAAAATACGACACCCCTTCCTTCTCCCATAGATATGCCGAATTCTTGGGACAAACCTGATATTCCTCTCCACGGGCCGCCTTTCTGTTTTCCTGCCTAGGCAAAGGCCGAGGCAAAGGCCGCGGTCTAACCAGCGAGCGGAATCTCTGCGTCCGACCCAGAAGATGAACGGTATTGGAGACGCTATGATGGTCGGCATTTTGCTCACCCTTGTGTTTGGCGCTGTTTGTTTTTACTTGTGGAGCCGTATCAATCAAGCTGAGAAGCGCACCAGTCTCTTGGAGAACTTGTTGCTTTCTTTGAAAATGAACACCGAAGCTTCCTTGATGGGACCAGATTCCGTGGAAGCCATCAGTGGACCTTCTCCTCTCTCCATGGATGAAGTCGAAAAAGTCGATGAAGAAGACTACGCCAATATGTTAAAGGAAATTCCTGTGGACGTGGCACCTACTCCTTTGCCTGCACAGCAGCAGCAGCAACAACAAGAGGACAAGGAAGAACAAGACACCGAAGCTTTTCTCCGGTCTATTGAACCCCGCAAAATGGACGTGAATTACGAATCTATGAGCGTCAAAGAGCTCCAAGCTCTCGCCAAGCAACGTGGTATCACAGGAGTGGCCAACCGCAAAGCCGCGCTGATTGACGCCTTGAAGCGTCAAGGCATGGCTCCTCCTGCTGCTCCCGAACCTCTTACCGCAGCAGAAGGCGAATTAGAGGGGGCTGAAATCACCACAGGGTTCCAAGTGGACCTTGACCAAACACAAACCCAGTAAAGCCAATAAATCCCTTAGTCTAAAGCAAATGGACATAGACAACTTCCGCTTACCCCAGAGTCCTTGGTTTTTCACACAAGCTCCGACAAGTCTTGTCGAAACTCGTGTCAGCCAGGCTACCTTAGTGCCTAAGAAATCCACCGTTCCTGCCCCTGATTCCCGTTTCCCTGGCTACGCCGCCACCATGGAAGACGGCCGTCTCGTCACCGATTACCGCAGCAAGTGCGAAGTCAATATTCCCACAGGCGCCCAGTATGCCAGCCGTCTGTTCATGCAACGCAACGCCGACGCCTTGATGAGCCGCAGTCGTGCTCGCCAGGCCGAATCCGCTTCCGCAGGTCGTCCTTACGACGCTCGCACTGTGATGCCGCCTGTAGCCACCATCCAATGCTCCATCGCCGAATGCGGCTATACACGCAAAGTTGAAGAAGGAGTCGGCGTGGAACGCATCGAACCTACTCCTCCTCTCTTTGGCACCTTTGCCCCTTCCTATCCTTCCCGTGGCATCCCTGCACACCCCCCTCTTACACGACTCTATGAAGGCGGCCGCAACACTCCCCGAGGGGCTTTTTAGACTATTGGGTTAAACTCTTTTTCTTGCAATACTCCACTATGAAACGCGTTCTCGCTTTTGATATTGGAATTAAGAATCTGGCCTGGTGCTGTGCGGATGTTAGTGGGTCCAAATACACGATTCGTGGCTGGTCCAACGAAAACTTGATTACAGGTGGCACAGCCGAAGAAGAAGTTGCTGCAGGAAAATGCTCCGCCTGCAAAGCGAAAGCCAGTTACCAACGTGACACAAGTCTATACTGTGCCAAACACTGCCCCCCTCTAACACCTCCGCTCCGAGACTTGTCTGGAACTTTACTCAAGAAGATTCCTCCTGTGGCTGTCTTAAAAGGATTAGCCACGCAGCACAATGCTGACAAAGCCGACCTGAAAAGCAAGGAAAAGCTTCTGGCCTTTTTGGCCAAGCACTATACCTTTCCCACGCCACCAAAAGCCAAGGTCAAACAATTTGAGTTAGAGGGGGTGCATGATGGCATTCGTTCAGTGGTTTTGCGAAACCGTGACTTGTTCGCGGGATGCACACAAATCTTGCTGGAAAATCAACCGGCTTTCAAGAATCCTGTGATGAAAAGTGTGCAGATGCTCTTGTATGCTACGTTGCGCGATGTTTTGCAGCCTTCGCCACCTAGTCTGCGCCTCGTCCATGCAGGACGCAAGACGGCAGGGGCCACCAAAGGTGATGAAGGATACGCAGAACGCAAAGGCGCCGGCGAAGCTCGTGTGGTCGCAGCCTTTACAGCAGGCATCGTGGTAGGCACGGCTCAAAAAGATATCCGCTGGTTCAGCGACCAGAAGAAAAAGAGCGATTTAGCGGATGCCTTGTGTATGGTTCTCGATTCCGCGTAAATGTTGAGTGCCTAAAAAGCCAAGAGTAGCGAAGAAGAAGATGGGTAGCGTATCTATTGCAGATATGGAGCGTGTGGCACTCGGCGGCGACTCCTTCCGGATGGGGGGCAGTTCCGATATTGGTGCTACCATTGAGTTAAGTGATTTGAACGATGACTTAGGAGGGATTTCTCTTTTGATGAATCCAAACAAGATGTCAGGGTCAGCCCCCTCTCCCCAAGCAGAAACTCGCACCATCAGTTTTTCTGCGCCCTCAGCACCTGCCTTTGGTAGCAACAACAATCTGAGTAATGGTGGTAGTCTTGGAGGTATTGATATTACTCCGTTAGAACCTGCTGAACCTATTTCTTTGAATATTGACGCTGCGCCTATTGATTTTGGCTATTCTCCCCCTGTGGAAATCAAAGTCAACAAGGAACCCGCGTCGTCCTCCTCAACATTTGGCAGCCTTTTTTCCAATGCCCAGACGGCTACAGGTCCAGGCATTCACTTGACTCCTGCAGTGACGAAGAGTCCTGAGCAAGAAAAGCAAGAGAAATCCGATTTCTTGAACAAGTTGCAACGTCTCGAGCAAAAGGGATTTCCTGTGGCCCGTAAGTTCACCATGGACAACTCGCTAGAGGAAATCAAGACCGAATACATGCGTTTGGTGGATGCTCGTCAGCTTGAAACGAGCATCAAGTTCCAGCGCCAAATGTTGATGGGCGCCATCACAGGGTTGGAATGGCTCAATGGTCGTTTTGACCCTTTTGACCTCAAGCTCGATGGCTGGTCTGAAAATGTTCACGAAAATGTGGAAGATTTTGACGAAATCTTTGAAGAGCTCTACGATAAATACAAAGACAAGGGCAAAATGTCTCCTGAAGTGCGTCTTATTATGGCCATTGGAGGCTCAGGGTTCATGTGTCACGTCAGCAATACCTTTTTCCGTAGCAAGATGCCCAGCATGGATGAAGTCTTGCGCCGCAACCCTGACCTTGCCCGTCAAATGGCATCGGCTGCAGCCCAGCAGGCGGGTCCTGGCTTCGGCAATTTCATGAATATGGCTATGGGTTCTCCTGGGACCCAAGGACCCACAGGAGTTCCTACCTCGGGCTTTCCTGGCAACGGCGGTCCTGTAGGTCCTCAAGCTAGTCCT
>JACCDG011205001.1_pt1 | contig 29364 bp, 47 predicted proteins | sample 7442471 | NCBI WGS metagenome assembly JACCDG01 (sample SAMN15323444, study PRJNA562643) | freshwater metagenome | isolation source: river surface water | place: USA:Blue River Watershed | collected 2017-08-17 | reverse complement strand
GGATCAACCACCTCATCGACAGCGGAGCAACACCAGAGCACGAATCACTCCGCGACAGCTTCATCGACCTAGCCAACTACTCGGTGATCGCTCTCATGGTGCTAGACGGCGAATGGGACAAGTGAACGACCCGCTAAACATCGTCAAGCGCCTGGATCTTGCGTATCAGCAGGGACGCGAAACAGAGCGTCTTCACATTGACAACTTCTTGACCGCAACAATGCTCGACGCCATGGACCCAGACCAGCGTGCAGCTCTCAAGCTCGCTCGCGATCTTGTCCGTGGTCTACCAAAAGAATAAGGAAGGAAACAAATGACAAACCCAATCAGATACATCCTCGACAGCATCGAAGAGCTATGGAGTCGCCTAACCCTCGAGCGCTGGACCAACGGCTTCGATCTCGGTCACAGCCTGGCAGAGCGCCGAGCATGGCGTGAAGCGCTTGAAGTACTGACCGCCAAGGCTTCAGAAGCCGCAGCGTTCCAGCAGACCGCTAAGAACAAAGAGACTCGAGCAGCTGCAGACGGCATGGTCCTTGGCTACCAGATTGCAGTCGAAGTTCTCCGTGCAGAGATCGCCAATCGCGACCTTGGACTCATTCCGTTCACCGCTGAGTTCGACAAGGAGTTCAACGATGTCGATTAGTCAGCAGCAGGTCGACCTGATCACCGAAGGCTTCAGAGCTGGACAGCAGGCTGAGCGCAAGCGCATCGACGCTCTGCTCAAGGATCTACCGGCACAGTTCAACAACCAGGACCACGCGACCAGGGCGATCGCCAAAGCACGCCAGCTGATCGGAGCAGGCAAGTGAGTGCATCGATAGAGACCATTCGGGCAAACACGCCACTGTTCGCTTACGCACTTGGAGCGCAGGACGAACGCCAACGGATCAACGACGAGCTCGAGGATCTGCTCGCTGACGCACAACGTCAGGCACCCAGCGTCAGCATGGTTGCTTACATCAACGCGCTGACCGATGCCATGACGATAGTCAACGGAGGGCAGAAGTGATCAACATCTTGGAATACCTGCCGCCCGGCGCTCACTTGTCTATTTCCCTGGAGGACTACGAGACGTTCATTAGAATTGCAAAGCAATCAGAGCGTGAACGCTTTACAAGGCTTATAGGGCGAGAGATTGAAAAGTTGCAGGGCACACCAAATGACCAGCTTGTCATGGAGATGACATCTGTCTTGCTAAACCTAATGCAGCGTGTCAAAGGAGAGCAGGCATGAGCTGGCGCATGAAGCTGGCTTACCTAATTGCAGGCAAAGAACTGCAAGCAGAGCAGTCAAGGCGTAACCGTATTTTCAAGAAGATGGTTTGGGGTTATGTTCACACGCTTTGGGAGCAAGAAATAAAGTGCGACTGCTCAAATGCTATGTATCACCTGCAACAACGCTTAGAAGAAGGAGAGCAGAAGTGAGCGAGCTAATGGAGGTCCTGGCGAAGTCATCCATAAAAGCCTTCAACCAGGGCGTCGACCACGGCAAGCGCTTGGGACTTGAAGAGTTCCTAGCAGCTGCCAACTTCGTGAGCTTCGAGGATCAGAACGGCACCCGCATGCTGAGCCTTGACGACCTCAAAGAAGAACTAGAGAACCCTTACCCAGGAAGGAAAGCAACATGACAAAGGTAACCATCTACCAAACACCGAACTGCGTTCAGTGCCGACAAACAAAAAAGGTCCTTGAATCCAAGCAGATCGTGTTTGACGTCATCGATCTATCTCAGCACCCAGAAGAGATGGAGATGGTCAAGTCACTCGGCTATGCACAAGCGCCAGTAGTGATCGCCACCGACAAGTACGGCAAGACCGACCACTGGTCAGGCTTTAGGCTCACCAAGCTCGAGAACCTGGCACGGAAGATCCACGGTGATAACCGTGCTTGAGTTCATCGGCAGCGCAGCCCTAATCATCCTCGGCACCCTCGCAGTGTGCCTGATCCTCGCATGGATCTTCACGCTCTACTTGGTCACCCAGATGAGCAAGGAGTTCAACAAGCAGCAGGAAGCTGACCGCAGCACCGTTGACTTGTGGACTCTGCAGGATCCTGACGTCAAAAACAACTGAACATTACATTTACTCTGAGCCATCGATACGCCTATCTAATAGGTAGACAGGTTTAGATGTCTCCATCGGGAGCGACGCTCACTGCTTATCCGCACCGGTGTTGAGGGGATGGTCGGCGGGATCTATCTCTGTTCAGAGTAAGGGACTGGCTCAGGTCAGTTGACTGCAGTTCTTGGTTTCTGCAGTTGAAGGGTGCAACTCCCTTCCAGTCCACGATGCCAACGTATGACTTCAAGTGCGCTACCTGCGACCACCGACTCTCAGAGATCCGGAGCTTGCAGGAGACCAAGCCACATCCTGACTGCCCTAACTGCAGCTCACCGATGAACAAGGTCTACAGCGCACCGCTGATCACCTTCAAGGGACAAGGCTTCAACACCCAGTCAGCTTGAAAAGATCCCTCCCCCGTTTCAAAAGCTAGGGGGGGTCTTGCCAGCCGAGGGAAGAAAAAGAAACTTCACCCCCAGAGCTATCAGTCCCCAGTCAAAGGATTACCCCAGTACCGGTATGCGAGCTCCAACACCTTGCCTTGAATCTTCTTGCGCTAACAAAGCCACCAGGGAGGGACGATGCAACGAGCACCAGAGACCACGGTGGACCGGTAGCTATCGCAAGCAAAGACTTCCAAGCGACTGGAACACCAGAAGGCTGATCGTTCTCAAGCGTGACCAAGGGATCTGCTACCTATGCGGAGGACCTAACGCTGACACAGTTGACCACGTGATCGCGGGAGATGATCACTCACTCGGCAACCTCAAGGCAGTTCACGATCATGTTGAACCTCATTGTCATCGCTACAAGAGTTCACAAGAAGGACACGAAGCAAAGGCAGGGATGAGGATCAAGCCACGCCACTGAGCAAGATCTCAGTTGTCCGGTGTCGGCAATAAACTCACGGCAGGTTAGCTCAGAGCTTTTGCAATTCGAATTTCAAAAATAAATTTCACCCGAAGATCCCAGGGGAGACCCCCTCCCCCCAGCCCCGACGGAAGCACGGCGCGATTAGCAAACATGCGCCAGCGGGAAACCCAATAGGGGTCTAGGGCATCAAGACCGCAGGGTCACAAATCTCACCCGCATGGGAAAGGACAGCCGCATGGCAGGAACAGGCAGACCGGCAGGCAGACCAGCCAAGCCGATCGAGGCACATCGTCTCGCTGGCAACCCCAGCAAGAAGCAGCTGCCTGGCGCACCCATGCCTGGCGAAGGACTTGCAGGATCTGCCAACGTGCCGACCCCAGCTGACTCCCTTGCCGATGCTGGCACCCAGCTTTGGTATCACGTCTGGACCGCAGGCAAGCAGTGGCTTGCACCTGAGTCTGACCGCACAATCGTCACCCTGCTTTGCGAAGCACAAGACGAGTACGAAGAGATCCGCAGCAAGATCCAATCTGGCGAGGTCGAGCGTTACTACGTCACTGCCAACGGACAGATGGTTACTCACCCGCTGGTCACCCAGCTAGGCAACCTCCGCACTCAAATGACCGCATGGCTTGCAGCAATCGGCTTCTCCCCCAGTGACCGATCTCGACTAGGACTTGCAGAAGTAAGAGTGCGAGACGATCTGGACGATCTGCAAAGGCGACGACTTGAGCGTGCTTCCAACGCCTGACGACGCATGGAAGCCAGCTTGGGCAGTCCCTTCGCTAAGTGACACAACTCGCGGTGAAGATGTTGCGGACTTTGCCGAGACACTTCTGAAGGCTTCTCGAGGTTTCAAGGCAGGCGAACCACTTGCCTTCACCGACTGGCAACGATGGCTAGTCAACAGACTTCTGGAGACAGATCCTAAATCAGGACTGCTCCGCTTCCGTAAGGCAGTAATCCTGCTTCCCAGGAAGAACGGCAAGTCGTTGCTAGGAACCGCACTTGCCCTGGAACACTTGGTCTACGGACCGCAAGGTGCACAGGTTTACTCCGCAGCTGGTGACCGCCAGCAAGCGAAGATCGTTTTTGGCGAAGCACGCCAACAGGTGCTCGACAACCCAGCGCTGTCGAGGATCGTAAAGGTTTACCGTGACGCTCTCGAGCTACCAAGCAAGGGAAGTGTCTATCGCGCACTTAGCGCCGATGGCATGCGTGCTCACGGTTTAGCACCTTCTCTGGTCATCGCTGACGAGCTGCACGGCTGGGCTTCATCGCCTAGCAACTCTCGCGGAGATGAGCTTTGGGAAGCACTCACGACCGGTTCGGCTGACCGCCCCGAATCACTCGTTGTGGGAATCACGACTGCAGGTGGATCCTCAGACACTCTTCTAGGTCGGCTCTATGAGCACGGCAAGAGAGTCGCTTCGGGCGAAATCGAGGACACTCAGTTTGGTTTCTGGTCGTGGGAGGCACCGCAAGACGCGGATCCAACAGATCCGGAAACATGGCGCACTGCGAACCCTAACCTCGCAGAGGGATTACTAGATCAAGGGGACTTCGAGGCTGCCATCGCTTCGGCGGGATCAGCAGGCTTTGCTGGCTTCCAGCGTTATCGCTTGAATCAGTGGGTCAGACTTGCCGGTGAGGACTTCATCTCACCGCACTTCTGGGCAGCTGCTAAGCGTGACACCTCAGTGCCTAAGGGTGCGACGGTCACAGCTGGCTTTGACGGTTCGGTTTCCGGTGACGCAACAGGCATCGTGATCCGCGACGAAGCCACAGGCACCCTTGCAGTGCACGCTGTTTGGGAACCAGATCCAAACGATCCTGACTGGACCGTGGATCGAGCTGACGTAAACGCAGCCGTTGAGCAACTCTTCAACGACTACAACGTCACGATGCTTTGGTGTGATCCAAGCTTCTACGAGCCAGACGTGCTCGAGTGGAGCAAGGCATGGCGCAGACGTGTTGAACGTATCCCGCCAACCAACCATCGCATCGCTCCAATGGCTCAGCAGTTCCTAGCCGACCTGGTAGCAGGACAGCTGGGACACGACGGAGACGCAAGACTTCAACGTCACGTGCTAAACGCCGTGGCTACGGAAGCAGGAAGCTTCCGAAAAGAAAAGAAGGGATCGCCCCGAAAGGTCGACCTTCTGGCATGCGCAGTGCTCGCCAATGGCGCGTACCACGCAACCAAGGACCGCATCACAAGACCTAGAAGGGCAGTAATTCTATGAGCCTAACGGCAGATGAACTCGGTCTGATCGACTACTTGTTCAAGAAGCTCCAGTCGCACGACTACAAGAACCTCATGCTCGAGCAGTACTACGAGGGCAAGAACAAGCTAAAAGATCTCCGAATCTCCATCCCGCCACAGCTAACCGCAGTTGAGACTGTCGTTGGCTGGGCTGGCACTGCCGTTGACGTTTTGGAAGAGCGCCTGGACCTCGAGGGATACATCGGCGCTGACAGCTTGGGTCTCAACGAGATCTTCCGCGCTAACGAGCTCGACCTGGAAGCTTCGCTTGGTCACAAGGACGCACTGGCTTACGGCACAGGCTTCGTTGTGGTTGGTAAGGGCATGGAAGGCGAACCAGACCCGCTGATCACCATCGAGTCACCTCGAGTCATGACAGCGCACTACGACCTGCGCACGCGCCGTCTAACCGCTGCGCTACTGGCTCACCGCACCGACAACGGCAAGCCACTATCGGGCACTCTCTACTTGCCAGACCAGACCATCCAGCTGGAGTACAACGGAAACGGCTGGGTCGAGGTCGATCGCGACATTCACAGACTTGGCAGAGTGCTAGTTGCTGCGCTGCCTAACAACCCTCGCTCTGGAGACCCTTACGGACGCTCTGAGATCACCCCTGCGGTCCGATCTCTGACTGACTCGGCTCTTCGTACCCTTCTCGGCGCTGAAGTCGCCAGAGAGTTCTACAGCGCTCCACAGCGTTACATCTTGGGAGCTTCAGAAGACGTCTTCTTGGACGCTGACGGCAAGCCAATCAACCCTTGGAGTGTTTACCAGGGTCGAGTGCTTGGCATCCCTTACAACGAGGCAGAGAGCGTCATGCCGCAGGTTGGACAGTTCCAGGCAAACGACACTCGCCCATACTTTGAGCAGATCCGTGCTTATGCACAGCTGTTGGCAGCTGAGACTGCGATCCCTTCTTCTTATCTTGGGTTTCAGACCGACAATCCGGCGAGTGCGGACGCTATTCGCCAAATGGAAGCTAGACTTGTCAAGCGTGCTGAACGCCGTCAAAAGCAGTTCGGTCGCACTTGGTCTGAAGTAGGAAAGCTCGCACTCTTGGTCCGTGACGGTTTCATCCCAGCTGAAGCTGCAAACATCCGTCCGGTATGGCGCGACGCTGCTACTCCAACTCGAGCAGCTGCTGCTGACGAAGCCGTCAAGCTGATCGCTGCTGGTGTGCTTCTACCGAACTCCGAAGTGACCTACAACAAGATCGGTCTGTCGGACTCGGACAAGGAAGTGCTGAAGGCTGAGAAGGCTGTTGTTGAGGCTAACGACATCGTGAGCAACCTGGCTCAAGTGGTTTCGGGATCTAACCCAGCAGCGTAATGGCAACCGCAAGAGAGAAGTACGTCGCAGCACGTCGCAACCAAGCGACCATGGAGCGCGTCAACAATCTCATGGTGGCTGAGTCAAGGCAGATCCTGGCACTTGCTAGAGATCTCGAGCAGCAAGAGATGGGTGGCTATCTGCGCAGAGTTGTGCCAGGTCTCATCGATCGCTACGGCAAAGTGAACGCAGTGGCTGCTATGCAGTACTACGACGCACAGCGCAGAATGTCGCTCGAGACGCAGACTGGTGGACGATCAGCAAGTCGTGCAGACAGGTTCGCAAGCGCCAGACTTCGCGCACAGCTCTACGTCGCGACGATGCCACAGATCAACGCAGTTCAGAAGGCTGAGCCGATTATCGGCTGGGGAATGAAGAACTTTGCTGCCAGAGGCTTTGCCGGCATGGAGACCGAAGTCACCAACGCGATGACTCGAGCAGTTGCCAGCTACAACCGCGACACGATGCTTTACAACTCCGCACTAGACGACGCAGTGGTCAGTGTTCAGAGAGTCGCTGAAGCCAGCGCATGCGGTTTCTGCAGGACTCTTGCCTTCAAGTCTTACAGGGCAGGGGTTGGCAAAGACGGTGTGAGAACCGCTGACTATGCCATCGACTTCCACGACAACTGCCGATGCTCCATCGAGACGCTGTACGAAGGCGACGAGGTAATTCGTCCGGAGTACTACGACCGCTTCGAAGCTGAGTACGCACAAGCTTCCGCTGACCGTGAACCTGGTCAGACGGTGATCGAGCGAATGAACCAAATCGCAAGATCGTAAAACTTCCAGCATCCGCTGGTTGACAGCTGCAGAGCTGATCCAAATTCCTGCATAGGAGAACACGCTATGAGTGACGAAATCACTACAGAAACCACTGAAGCCCCAGCTGAAGTCGAAACCACCCAGGATCCGCAGGGAACCCCTGACACCGACTGGAAGTCCGAGGCTCGCAAGTGGGAGAGCCGCGCTAAAGCAGACCACGAAGCTGCAAAGAAATGGCGCGAGTTCGAGCTGAGTCAGAAGTCCGACGTCGAGAAGATGTCAGACGAGCTGAATCGCTACAAGGCAGAAGCTTCTGAGGCTTCTACCAAACTGCTGAAGTTCGAGGTTGCCACTCAGAAGGGCATCCCAGCTGAGGCACTCGACCTGCTAACAGGATCCAGTCGTGAGGAACTTGAATCAGCAGCCGACAAACTGCTCTCGCTCATAGCGGATCAGTCAAAACCCACAACCCCAAAGCCAGACGTAAATCAGGGGAAGCCGTCAACTGGCGGATCAACCACAGGCGACCAGTTCGCTGCTGCTCTGGCATCAATACTCTAGGAGAAATAAATGGCTGACCTACAGCGTGGCTCTTCAGGAATCATCCTGCCAAGTGCCGTATCAAACGAGATCCTTGCCAAGGTGCAGGAGACCTCCGTCATCCAGCGTGCTGCACGTCGTATCGCCCTTCCAGGCAACGGCACCGCTGTCAACATCATCACCGGCGAACCAACCGCTTCTTGGGTTGGCGAGACTGCTCTGAAGCCAGTTTCCAACGGAACTGCTCAGACCAAGATCCTTCGCCCTTACAAGCTGGCTGTTATCGAGACCTTCTCTAACGAGTTCCGTCGCGACCTTCCAGCTCTTTACTCGGCTCTTGCAGACCGTCTGCCTGCAGCTCTTGCAAAGAAGTTCGACACCACCGTGTTCCACGGAAGCAACCCAGGCTCTGACTTCGACAACCTAACCTCGGCTTCGGCTCACGTTATGGACTACGACGGCATGGTTGCAGCTCTGTCTGCACTTGGCGCTTCTGGCTACGACATGAACGGCATCATCGTTGCACCTCAGGGTGAGGCGAAGCTGCTTGGCGAGAAGGACCTTCAGGACCGTCCGCTGTTCATCAGCAACCTTCAGAACGAGGGTGGCATCGGCTCTGTTCTTGGACGCCCAGTGTTCAAGTCCAAGGCTGCTTACCTAGACACCACCACCGACGTGCTCGGTTTCGCTGGTGACTGGTCACAGGCTGTTTGGGGTCAGGTTGGCGACGTAACCGTCAAGATCTCTGACCAGGCAACCCTGACCGTTGGCGAGGAATCCATCAACCTGTTCCAGCAGAACATGTTTGCAGTTCTTGCTGAGATCGAGGTCGGTTTCCGCGTGGGCGACATCGCTGCTTTCAAGAAGCTAACCGCTTAGTAGATAGCAACATCTCAGTGCTAGGGAGGGGTCGGTCCTCCGGACGAAGGACGGACCCTTCCCTAGTACCCCCAAGTTTTCAATAAGTGAAGAACAACTTTCACGAAAGGCAAGCATGAGCTGGACGACACCAGAAGACATCCTCGACCGCTGGGTTGGCTCAGGAGCTCCGACCGATGAGGACCTGCTCCAAGCTCTCATCAACGACGCGGAAGCCATCGTGCTCGCCGAGTACCCCAAGATCCAAGAGCGCATCGACGAAGCTGAGCTTTCGATCGAAGTGATCAAGATGGTCGTCTCCAGAATGGTGACCCGAGTTCTGCGAAATCCAGACTCAGTGTCCTACCTGCAGCAGATGACCGGACCATTCAGCCAGGCAAAGAACTTCGGTGACAACCTGGACATCTGGATGAGCGAGAACGAGAAGTCGCTTCTTGCTCCGAAGCGCACTGGCAAGGCTTACGAAGTCGACCAGGGCTGGAACGCCAGACCCGCAGTAGACGACTTGATCTGGCTAGAGGTTCGCAAGTAATGAGCTTTATCCGTGGCGGAGAAACAATCACCATCAAGCGCCGTTCAGCGGTCGCTGTAGACGATTACGGGAACAACACCTACTCGACTGTCACCATCACCATCAAAGACGCTCTAATCGGCGTAGGTGGCACCTCAGAGCCTGTTGACGTGGCTCGAGACGCAGTAGACGCAACCGTGACCGCTTACCTCCCAAACGGCACCAAGATCGAAGAAGGCGACGTCTTCATAATCCGTGGATCCCAATGGGTCAAGGACGGCAGCGCACAGGAATGGGTGACTCCGTTCACCGGTCTTGAGGTTGGCGTCGTTGTACCGCTAAGGAGACGCCGTGGCTAAGGTCGTTGTGCACCCTGGCGCAGTTGACGATCTGCTGAGATCCGACCCGAAGCTCAAAGCCATGTTGCTGGCTACCGGACAACAGGTTGCAGCCACTGCACAAGCCACTGCGCAATCAGCGCAGCTCGGTCCAGAAGGCAGGCTGACCGGATACGCCGAAGCAGGCTTCGAGGTTGAGCTTGAGACTCGTTTCGCTGGCAGACCTCGCGTGAACATTCGCTCACTGGCTGACATCAAGACTGCCCTGGCAGCTCACTTCTACACGCAACGGCGTGACGGCGTAGGACACCTTCGTGCTGCGCTTTACAGTATTACTTCGCGAGGCTAGTAAATGCTTATCTTCCCTGACATCGAGAAGACCTTGGTCGCCTATTTCAAGCAGGCGCTCGAGGACTACGGCACAGAACTAGCAGAAGACGTGCGAGTCGCCACTAAGCACTCGCAGCCTGACGAGACCACACCTGCCAAGCAGATCGTGATCGTCGGTGCATACAACCAAGAGACACCAGCTCGAGTCACTCGAGACGGTTCGGTGACCATCGACGTCTATGCAGACGACTACGAGACGGCATCGGCTCTCGGACTACTGGTCGAAGCCCTAGTGCGTGGATGCACAGGCGACCAGATCAAAAAGGCTGAGGTTCGTCTCGGTCCAGTGCGCACAACCGAAGAGAGCACCCAAGAGCGCCGATCGCTCGACGTGCTGGTTGTCATCAAAGGCACTGACATCTAACAAGTTTCTGCACCGCAGAAAACCTGCCGCATTAGGCAGACCTTATCGATAAGGAGAAAACAATGGCACTTACAGCCGACAACGTGGTTGTAGGTATCACCGGCAAGGTTTACGTCGGTGCTACTAGCGCAACCGCCCCAACTAGCTCAACCGCCACTCTGACTGGCTTCACCGAACTGGGATACGTCTCAGCTGACGGCGTGACCTTCAGCACTGACAAGAGCACCAACCAGATCCGTGCATGGCAGAACGCAGACCTAGTTCGCGAGACCATCACCGAGGGCACCGTGACCTATGCGTTCACCCTGCTCGAGACCACCGAGGAAGTCATCGAGGCTTACTTCGGATCTCCAATGGTGAACGGCAAGGTTCAGTTGAACCCAAACAGCACCGGTGGACGCAAGTCCTACGTGATCGACGTTGTTGACGGCGCTAAGGCAATCCGTCACTACGTACCTTCCGGCGAGATCCTGTCGATCGAAGCTCAGACCATCCAGAACGGCGAAGCAGTTGCTTACGGCGTGACCGTGACTGCATACGCAAGCGCTGGTCGCGTGGCTGACGTCTTCTTCTCTGAGTTCGAGGACTAACAAGCTGCTGGGGGGAGAGTTGAGCGGTCACTCTCCCCCTGGCTCCCTCCCCAAGACCGCTAACCCCAAGACCGCTAATCAAAGGAACAGAACATGACCGCAAAGAAGAAGACTTTTGAGTTTGAGCACGACGGCAAGAAGTACACCGTCCCAGCCTTCAACGCACTCCCAATGGGAGCAGTCCGCAAAGCTCGCAAGGCTAAGGACGAAGGCGACCAGGTGTTCACCATCATCGAGATCATGCTCGGTGAGGACTCACCAGAACTAGCAGCGCTTGACGCCATGGACGGCGAAGAGTTCCAGCAGTTCATGGCTGCATGGACCCAAGGCGCACCGCTGGGGGAATCCTCAAGCTCCGAGAGCTAATCGAGGAGCACCCAGCAGAGCTGACCTACGACCTGCGCAGCAGGTTTGGTCTTTCACTGAACGACATTGGCGAGACGATCACGTATCTCGAAGCCTTGTACCTGATCAGTGTGCTCGAGCGAGACCCAAGCAGTTGGCTGCAAGCAGCGATCCACGACTGGAGTCAACCAGTCAGCAGAGAGTGGATGCTCGTTGCGAATCTCTACGACCTGTTTGCAGCAGTCAACAGCAAGAAGAAGCCAAAGCAATACCCAAGACCGTGGCAAGACGCTGACACCACGCGAATTGGATCTAAGAAACCGCAGAAGCGAAGCGACGTAATCGCATCGCTGGAGCGTATGAACCCAAAGGAGAACGATGGCTGAGAGAGCCCTAGCAACTGCCTTCGTCAACATCGTTCCAGGCACGGTGGCACTTGACCGCTATTTGAAGACCGGAATCGGATCTCAGATGGCGGCTTCAGGTGCGGTTGCCGGTGACAAGTTTGCCAAGGGCACCTCGCAAGGGTTTGCGTCCAAAATCAAGGGTTACTTCGGTCCGATCGCTGCCAGCTTTGCTGCATCGTTTGCCGTCATCGGTGTCACCCAGTTCGCCAAGGAAGCCATTACCCTTGCCAGCGACTTCGCTGAGCAGGGTGCTGCCGTGTCCCAGGTATTTGGCAACGCAGCTGCAGACATAAACAAGTTCGCAGCTGACGGAGCACTCGCGCTTGGTCAGAGCAAGGTGCAGATCCTCGAGGCTGCCAAGAGCTTCGGTATCTACGGCAAGGCTGCAGGTCTGGCTGGTGAAGACAATGCCAAGTTCTCCACTGACCTGGTAACTCTTGCCACTGACCTAGCGTCGTTCAACAATACGTCCGTCGAGGAAGCCATCCAAGCGATTGGCTCTGGTCTTCGCGGTGAAGCTGAACCGCTGCGCCGTTTCGGTGTCTTGCTAGACGATGCAGCGCTCAAGGCGCAAGCCATGAAGATGAAGATCTACGATGGCAACGGATCGCTGACTCAGCAGCAGAAGGTGCTCGCCGCCAACGCAGCGATCTTCGAGCAGACTTCCACTCAGCAGGGCGACTTTGCTCGCACCAGCGCAGGACTTGCCAACCAGCAGCGCATCCTGGCAGCACAGTTCGACAACATCAAGATCTCGGTCGGTGAGGCGTTCCTGCCTGCGATGACCAGTGTTGTCACATTCTTGAACACCAGCGTGCTACCGGCAATCAGTGGCTTTATCGACCAGCTCAAAGGCTTTGCAGCCACTGGCGACTTCTTCGGAGCACTCTTCAAGAACGTCACTAAGAGCGTCGAGAAGTTCTTTACTGGTGGAGGACTGCAGAGCTTCGTGGAGAAAATCCTCGCGCTGCGCAACCAGCTGATCAACTCGATTACCAACAGCCTGCCTGACATCATCACAACTTTGGTCAACGTGGTTGTCAACGCCATTCCGGTGCTGATCAACTCCATGCTTGCCACCATCCCAGTGCTAGTCCAGGCTCTGCAAAGGGTGCTGCTGGCACTAGTCGGAGCGCTATCAACGACCATCCCTCAGGCGATCCAGAGCATCATCCGAACTCTTGCAGCTGCACTGCCACAGGTGTTCGAAGCTTTGGTTGCAGCGATCCCTGTCCTTCTAGCGACCGCACAGAGAGTCTTTGAGGCTTTGGTTCAGGCAGTCATTACAACTGTCCCTAAAGTCATCACAGCGCTTGTGAACATGCTTCCACGCCTGGTGCAGACCATCACCGGCATGATCCCTGGCATCATCCAGGCTGCCATCAACCTGTTCCTCGGCTTGCTGCAGGGACTTGCCACTGCTATCCCGAAGCTTCTGGTCGCACTGCTGAACGCACTGCCGAAGATCGTCAAGGCAATCGCAACCATGCTGCCTGCCGTTCTGACTGGCGCGATCCAGCTGTTCCTCGGCTTGGTCAACGGACTGGTCAAAGTCATCCCTCAGCTTCTAACCACGTTTACCGATGTTGTCCTGCCTAAGCTCATTCAGACCATCGTCAAGCTGATCCCAGTTCTTATCCCTGCAGCGGTCAAGCTGTTCCTTGCACTGGTGGACGGTCTAACCAAGGCTCTGCCAACCATCATCAGCGCAGTGGTCAAGCTGGTCCCTGAGATCGTCAAGGCTCTGCTCAAGGCTCTGCCGTTGCTCATCGACGCTGGTCTGCAGATCATCACCGGCATCGTCAAGGGAATCTGGGATAACGCTCCAACTCTCATCGGCGGAGTCATGGAAGACGTCGGCAACCTAGCCATCAACAGCTTCAAGAGCGTGCTGGGAATTGCATCGCCTTCCAAGGTGTTCAAAGTCTTCGGTAAGAACATCATCCAAGGTTTGAACAAGGGTCTGACCGGATCTCTCAGCTCCATCGAGAGCACCATGGACAAGGTTCGCGAGAAGATCACCAAGGCGTTTGAAGACAAGAAGATCAGCCAGGAGACAGCTCGCGCAGCACGTGCTCTGGTCAGCGGATACGAGCAGGCGCTTACCAAGATCTCTAAAGAGCTGGACGATGTTCGCGAGAAGATCGACAAGGCTCAGGACGAGCTCAACGAGCGCATCCAGGAGAAGGTCGACTACATCAACGGCGTGCTTGGTCAGTACGGCGCAACGCTTACCCTCGAGAATGTTGTGCGCGATCCACTGGCTATGGCTGAAGCGCAAAACAAGCTCAACGCAGCACAGGCTCGCTACAACGAGCTCTTGAAGGACACCGAGGCATCCGCGACTGACGTCGAGGGAGCACGCCTTGACGTGTTGGCAGCTGAGCGCGATCTGGCTCAGGTCTCCAAGGGTGGCACCACTGCATCCGACGCTGTAAAGCAGCTGCAGGACCGTATCGCCAAGTCCAAGGAGTTGCGTGCCCTTACTCAGCAGCTGATCGACCTCGGTCTGGACAAGGACCTTATCCGTCAGATCGTTGAGTCTCAGGCTGTCGACTTTGCCAAGAGCGTCATCGCCGGTGGCAAGGCAGCCGTCAAGGAACTGAACGTCCTCGCTGACGAAGCTAACGAGCAGGCTCGCAAGCTTGGTGAACAGGTCGGCGCAGTGCTCTACGACAAGGGCATCGAATTTGCTAAGTCCGTGGTCAAGGGACTTGAGGACCGCGAGACCGAACTCAAGAACCTGATGGAGCGAGTTGCCAAGGAGTTTGGCGAGAACCTCAAGCGCGTGCTTGCAGGACTAGACATCGATACCCCAGCGCTCAACGAAGGCAAAGACGATGGCGGTGATGGCTCTGCAGGGCAGGGCTCGAGCGGTGGAGTAGGACCAAAACGTAGAGGCTCTGGTCGTGTTGCTTGGCAGATGATGGCAGCCGGTGGATACGTCGAAGGACCGACCCCAGCAATCATCGGTGAAGCAGGTCCTGAGGTCGTCACTCCGCTAAAGGACTTCGAGCGAATGATGGGCATCAGCAACGGCTCAGCCCAGACCATCAACTACTACGCAGCGCCAAACCAGTCGATCGACTCTGAGCAAGCGCTGTTCCAGGCTATGAGAAGAGCAAAGGTGATCTCTGGATGGTAAACGTCAGCATCTCCCTCATCGGGGCAAACGGAGACACAATCGAGCTTGGCAACGAGCAGGGTGACTTCATCCTCACGACCGGAGTCTCAGGCTTCGGTGTACCTCCGACACGTGTTCGCATCGTCGAGTCCGCAAGCAACGGTGGCGTCTGGCGTAACTCCAAGCGTGGCGTCCGCGACATCGATCTGCCAATCGCAATCTTCGGATCTGACAGGCAAGACATCGAGACCAAGCTTCGCCGTTTGGCAAGGCTTCTGCAGGACACAGCAGGCGCAACCAAGATCCGTGCCAGCTACTCAGACGGCACTGCTTACGAGCTGAGCGCACACTATGTCGGCGGAGCAGATGTCACCTATGGCGACAAAGCCAACGGCACCATGGCGAAATGGGTCATCCAGATGCAGGCACCACAGCCATTTTGGGAGTCAGTCGAGCCGTTCAACTACACCCTGGCTATGTCAGCAGGTCGAGGACTACTGCCTCAGCTATCCAAGCTCAAGCTCTCTGGTCAGTTCGGCTTCGGCACCGTAACGCTGACCAACCCTGGCGACGTTTCGGCTTACCCAGTCTGGGTGATCACTGGACCAGTGGACAGCATCACCATCACGCAGAACGGTGTTGGCTTCGTCTACGAGGACCCAATCGCTGAAGGACAAACCGTCACCATCGACACCTTCGCAGGCACAGTGGTCAACAACCTTGGTCAAAACAAGTACGGATCGCTTGCACCAGCACCAAAGCTCTTCCCAGTGGGACCTGGCGTTCAGTCGGTAACCATCGAGGCACCAGGCTCAACCACTGCCACCAGGATCTCAGGCAACTTCAAAGAGCGTCGTGAGGTGCTGTACTAGTGAGAGTTGACGAGCTAACAGTTGAGATCCGCAACGCATCACTTGAGCGTCTTGGAGTTATCACTCCCACTGAGCTAATCGGTTTCGAAGCGGTGCTGCGCTTCAACAACGTTGGAACATGGACTCTGAAGCTGCCGGCAAATCACTACCTTGCCGAATCTGCATCAGCACCTGGCGCAGGCATCGTTGTCACTGGTCCAAGCGGAGTGCTGCTATCAGGTCCAATGACTGCGGTCACGCTAGATCGCAACAGCATGGACACTGCTGGCACGATGACCATCGAAGGCACAGACGACTCGGTGATCTTGGCTGAGCGTCTTGCATACCCCACTCCAGCAACAGCCAACGTAGAGTCGCAGATCACCCCTTACGACAAGCGCACTGGCGTGGCATCAACGGTCATGCGCGATTACGTCAACGCCAACATCGGACCATCAGCGCCAACCATTCGCCGTATTAGCAACCTGACACTGGCAACGGATCCGCTGGCAGGCTCAACGGTTTACGGCTCAGCACGCTTCGACGTACTTGGGCAACTGCTCACCAACCTGGCTGCTGTAGACGGCTTGGGCTTTGACGTAGTGCAGCAGGGCGAGACCCTAGAATTCCGCGTCTATCCACCATCGGACAAGACCGGCGAGATCCGTATGGACATCGCTAACGACACCTTGTCTAGCTCGAAGTTCAGCTACTCGTCACCAGGCGCAACGCTGGCGATCGTTGCCGGTGAAGGCACTGAGGCAGATCGAGTCTTCCGTCAGGTCACCACCACTGAAGCCACCACAGCTGGTGAAGCTTGGGGTCGTCGCATCGAGTCGTTCATCGACCAGCGATCCAGTGCCGACATCAACGAGCTCACTCAGGCAGGACTTGAGAAGCTTGCCGATGAAGGAAACACCCAAGTGTCGCTCGAGGTTGTACCGAGTTCAGACCTTACAATGGTTTATGGAGTCGACTGGAACCTTGGAGATAAGGTCACAGTCGTTGTCGACAGCGAAGAGCTGACATCAACGGTCACCAGCGTCGCTCTCAAGATCGAAGCAGATGGCGTCTATGTTGGCGCAACAGTAGGAAACCCTGAAGGTGTTGACTACCAAAGCCGACTGAACAAGCGCGTCGTTTCCAGCTCACAGCGTCTGAATGATCTGGAGCGCAAAGAGCAGCTGACTCAAGCGCCTGACCCGTTCCCATTTGCACAGGCTGCTGGCACCGTCTCGGTCGTGCTGACGGCATCCAACGTTGGTAACGCGACCATCAACTTCCCAGCAGGACGCTTCACCCAAGCTCCGCTGGTAATGGCAACTCTCAACAGCAGCGGTGTGAACATGCGCAAGCTGCGAATTCAGATCGGTGCCATCACTACGACATCAGCCAACTGCGTGGTGTCTACCGGTGACGGTACAAGCGAAACAGTCACAGTCACGGTTGCGTGGCACGCCCTACAAATGACGTCTACCACAGCCGCTGGCTAGTCAGACTCGATGACCGAAAGCAAGGAGAAACAACATGGCGCAAACCTCATTTCCGTTTGAGAACGCCGACACGACAGAGGTTCAATACTCTTCGCTGTTTGCAAAGCTACAGACCACCGGTGTTGACGGAGATCAGAACGGCACCGTTCTCAAGGTCTCAGCTAATGCTGGCATGGCGGTCAACGTTGCAGCTGGCTTCGCGATCATTCGCGGCTTCGCTTACCAGAGCACCGATGTTGAGCCACTGACTCTCCAGGCTGGAGAAGCACAGCCACGCATCGACATCATCATCTTGCGACTTGATCCAACCGCTAACAACATTCTGCTTGCCATCAAGAAGGGCACGGCAGCTGCAAGCCCAAGCGCTCCAGCTCTGACCCAAGTTGTCGGTGGAGTTTGGGAGATGCCACTGGCACAGATCGCAGTTGCTGCAAACGCAACCGCAGTCGGTGGCGGAGACATCACTGACGTTCGCAGATACCTGGGAACTCAGGTCGGCACCTGGACCACTGCCACTCGTCCAGCTTCTCCGACTCTCGGCTTGCTTGGTTACAACTCAAGCCTGGCTGCGTATGAGTTCTGGAACGGATCGGCATGGGCAGGCATCTCAGTTCCTGACGGATCCATCACTGACGCCAAGCTTGCGACCCCTCCGCTGCGCTATCGCGGAGTCGGCTACTACGCATCGACCACCAAGAACATCGCACCGTCTGACGCAGGAACTCTTGTGCAGTTCAACACTGGCTCGAGCAACGTGACCGTCAACGTGACTGCCAACTGCCTTACCGCTGGCGACCGCGTGGACTTCATCCAAGAAGGAACTGGAACGGTCACCTTCGCCTGGTCCTCGCCAGTGGTTGTCGCATCGAAGGGTGACATCAAGAAGCTGACCACTCGTTATGCAGGTTGCACCCTGATCTGCACCGGTACTGACCAGTTCAGACTGATCGGAGATCTAGTCGTATGATCCCACTAGGATTTCTTGCAGCCGCTGGCGGATCCGGTGGAACATTTGAGCTGATCGAGACCGTCACCCTTGGCTCTTCTGCTGCGAGCGTCACCTTCTCAGGTTTGAGCGCTTACGCCAGCACCTATCAGCACTTGCAGATCCGAATGGCAACTAGATCGACAGCAGATTCAGCAACTACATTCCTGCAGTTCAATGCGGATACCGCGACTAACTATTCTGCACACCGACTATTTGGGCAAGGCTCTAGTGTTGTGAGCGATGCTTTTACTTCTCAGTCATACTTGTTTGCAGGTGCCAACGTGGAAACCGCTGCAACTGCTAATGCTTTTGCTGCAAGCGTTGTGGACATTCTTGATCCATTCGAAACGACCAAGTTCAAAACCACCAGAACTTTCGCTGGAGCGGTTGCAGCCCCAAATTATGTGGTACTGCAATCTGGTCTGTGGAGGAACACCGCAGCTATAACTTCAATCAAGCTTTACCCCAATACTGGAAGTTATACGCAAAACTCTCGCTTCTCGCTCTACGGAATAAAGGCGGTCTAAATGCCAACACCTACTTACACGCCACTGGCGACCATCACGCTAACCAGCACAGACTCCGAAGTTGTCTTTGCGTCAATTCCTTCATCCTTTAGAGACTTGATTCTAATTATCAGCAACTCGCAGGGCCTTGCCAATCTCCGGTTCAATTCCGACACCGCTGGAAATTACAATTGGGTGCGAATGTGGGGTGAAGGCGGAGGGGGACAGAGCAGCGCCTCTAGCAACCAAACATCTCTATACACCGGAGACGGTTCAACCGCTCCATCGATGAACCGAATTCAAATCATGGATTACAGCGCGACCGATAAGCACAAGTCGGTTCTGGCACGCAACGATTACAACCCAGGATCACTCAACTACAACGCTTTCACCGTGGCCGGAAGGTGGGCAAGCAACACTGCCATCAACACCATTTCAATCAGTGGCACCACCTATCCGGTTGGTGCGACCTTCAGCCTTTACGGAGTAGCAGCATGACAATGAAAGTGATCCAACACATAGAGCTTGGCTCAGCTCAGTCAAGCATTAGCTTTAGCTCAATCCCCCAGACTTTTACAGACCTTTGCCTTGTTCTATCAGTTCGCTTGGCTTCCGATGTCAACGAGTCAATTCTGCTTGGATTGAATGGAACTACTACTAGCTTTTCGATTAGATATTTGCAGGGCAACGGTGGGATCGCTTACTCGGGGACTTTGACTAGGTGGATTGGCAGTGCAACAGACACGGCTTTTACAAGCAATACCTTTGCTAATACGCAGGTCTATTTTCCTAACTACACCTCCGCAACTTCCAAGAGCTATTCGGTTGACTCGGTAACAGAAACCAACGCCACAACTTCATTTCTAGATCTAGGTGCAGGTTTGTGGAGCAACAACGCTGCCATTTCAAGCATAGAGATTACTGCTGCGGCAAACTTTGTGCAGTATTCATCGGCAACTCTCTACGGCATCACCAAGGGCACGCTGCCTGGCGTGACCGTCAGCTAAGAACAGGAAACTAAATGACCACTCCAACCAAACTAATTGTGAACTGCGAGACCGGTGAGCAGACCGTTGTCGAGCTGACTGCCGAAGAGATCGCTGAGCGCGAACTTATGGCAGCTCAGGCTAAGGCTGACCAGGAAGCTCGCGAAGCCGAAGCAGCTGCTAAGGCAGCGCTAAAGCTCTCGGCACGACAGAAGCTCGTTGCAGGCGAACCGCTCACTGCAGAAGAAGCTGAACTGCTGATCGCCTGACCATGGCTGAAGAGAACGGCGTCCGCATCACGCAGACGGTTATCTACGAGACGCTTATGCAGCTCAAGACCGAGGTCGCGATCTTGAACGACAAGATTCCTTCGGAGATCGAGAAGACCGATCGGGAGATCGCTGACCATGAGTCACGCATCCGCAAGCTCGAGCGCATGATCTGGCTGGCTTCTGGCGCAGCAGCTGCAGGTGGCAGCGCAATCACCTCATTCATCTCTAACAACTTCTGAGGAAAGCAACATGGCAGTGAGATACAAGCTCCACATCGACGCAGGCGCAACCTTCAAGCGCGAGTTTGAGTACACCAACGACGACGGCACAGTGTTCAACCTCACTGGGTACACCGCCAAGTTGCAGATCCGCGAGACCGTCGACGGACCACTGGTCCTTGAGATCATTCCAGCAATCAACGTGACCACTGGTGTCATCTCGTTCACTCTCACTGCTGCTCAAACGGCAACGCTCATCAAGCCTGAGTACGTCTACGCCATGGAGCTCTACGCACCAGGCAACGAGCCGACCTTCCGCTTCATCGAGGGAGGCGTGGAGGTTTCTCCAGAGGTGGTCCGCTAGTGCCAATCAAAGTCATCGAGCCAAACGGACCTGGCGTCATTATCTCCCCTCAAGCGCAGGGATCTGTTGCCATCACCATCTCCAAGGGTGAGACCGGAGCAACTGGACCAGTCGGACCACAAGGACCACAGGGACCAGTCGGAGCTACCGGACCGCAAGGACCTGCAGGACCTAAGGGTGACCAGGGCGACCAAGGACCTACTGGTCCTCAAGGTCCTAAGGGTGACAAGGGAGATCTTGGTGAGCGTGGACCTCAGGGTCTAACTGGTCCTCAAGGCGCAACTGGCGACCGTGGACCAGAGGGTGCGCGTGGACCAGCTGGGGCAACAGGACCAGCAGGCGCAACAGGACCTCAGGGACTCAAGGGTGATGCAGGACCTCAGGGACCTGCAGGACCGACTGGACCAACAGGACCTCGAGGACCACAAGGCGAGCGTGGCGACACCGGACTTCAAGGACCTCAGGGCGAGCCAGGTGCCACAGGTCCAACAGGTCCAAAGGGTGACACTGGTGATCGTGGACCACAGGGTCTGAAGGGCGACAAGGGAGACACCGGAGCTCAGGGACCAGCAGGACCAGAAGGTCCTCAAGGACCGGCAGGACCAGCAGGCGCTACTGGCGCTCAAGGTCTACAAGGACTTCAAGGACCTAAGGGAGACACTGGAGACGCAGGTCCTCAAGGCGCTACCGGACCGCAAGGTCCAGCAGGTGCCACAGGTCCTCAGGGTCCACAGGGAGAAGCAGGACCTCAGGGTCCACAAGGTTTGCCAGGTGACACTGGACCAGCAGGTGCTACCGGAGCCACTGGACCGCAAGGTCCTCAAGGCTTGCAAGGTGACACTGGTCCTCAGGGACCAGCTGGAGCTACTGGTGCAACTGGACCTCAGGGTCCGCAGGGTGCCACTGGCGCAACAGGTGCCACAGGTCCGCAAGGTCCTGCCGGTGTTGTGAGCGCAACCTCACCGATCACCTACAACGCAGGATCCCAGACCGTTGGCATCAACCAGACTCAGCTGGCGATCAACGAGAACCAGATCACCACAACTGTCTTCACGCTGACTGCTAACCACTCAACGGTCAACGCCAACCGCAACAGCATCCTGCGATCGACTTCAGCCACACCGATCACCATCACCATTCCGGCAACCATCGCCGTCGGTGAACGCTTCGATGTCGTGCAATCAGGTGCTGGTCAGATCACTTTTGCAGCTGGAGCTGGAGCAACCCTTCAGAGCCGAGACTCAAAGCTCAAGACAGCAGGACAGTTCGCAGCAGCGACCGTCTTGTGCGTCGCAACAGGAACCTTCGTCATCGTCGGAGATCTAGTCGCCTAAGGAGAACCATGGCAAACAAGAAACCAACCTATAAGCCTGCAGCAGTAGACGCTGACGGAGACGGAATCGTCCAGGAAGGCACCGAGTTTGAGCGTCCAGTGGACACCGAGCTCGAGGTCGAGGTCACTGATCAGGTCGAAATCGAGGACACCGCTTCAGAAGCCCTAGAAGCCACCGTAGAAGCCTCAACCCCCGTTCAAGGGGTATCGGTCTACGTCGCTTCTGAAAGTGACACCTACGCCAGCGTAGCGAGCCAATTTCTTCCAGCTGGCATGAAAAAGCACGACTACGCCACCGAGCTCTACAACAAGAACCGTGGAGCGACTCTGACAGCTGGTTTCGAGGTGAAGCTGTAATTGCCAACCGTTCAAACTTACTTCCCAGCTGACTTCAAGAAGGTCGGCGCTCGCTTCGGTGAGCACTCCGAGACTCGCAAGTCTCTCGGACTAGGACCGCACCGTGGACTCGACTTCACCGTCAAGTCAGGCACTCCCCTGGTAGCCATCGGAAACGGATCAGTCGTCTTCAACGGCTGGTCAGACATTCTCGGTCACCAGCTGGAGATCCGCTGCTTCGTTGTCGTGGACGGCAAGAAGGTCGCCAAGGTCTTCAACTACAGCCACCTGGCAGAAGCTCCAAAGCTTCAGGTCGGAGACAAGGTGAAGGGTGGCGAGTTCATCTGCACAAGCGGAAACAGCGGCAGTGCCTCAAGCGGTCCGCACCTTCATCTCATGGCAGGCAACAAACCACGTCTTGCAGTGAATCCAGTCGAGGATCCGCTGCCACTAATCAAATCGGCAAGCATGAAGGGTGGAGTGACTATTGAATAAGCACATCAGGAGAGTGCTGCGAGTAGCAGCCTTCGGACTCGGCACCGCGATCTTGTCGCTGGGTGCAGGAAACGTCTGGGACTTCAGCGCACTCGAATCAGCAGGCTTCGGCGCGACCATCGCCATCCTCGGACTGCTTGCAGTCTTGTCCTTCACTTTTGCTGGCAAAGACAAGGTGAGCGACGAGGACTTCAACTCAGCAATCAACGAAGCCATCGAGCAAGTCAACAGCAAGACCAAAAAAGACAAGTAACTACTCAACCACTTGGAGTCAGGGTGATCACCCGCAAGGAATGGGGAGCAAAACCGCTCACCGCATACGCCTGGAAGATTGAACCGAGTTACCGGACTGGAGTGGTGATCCATCACTCAGTCACCCCAGAAGGCAAGACCATCGAGCAGGTCAAAGCCACGCTGCGACAGATTGACGACGGAGATCGTCGGCAAGGTTACGGCGGTATCGGCTACAACCTCGCAGTGGATTACGCAGGACGGATCTACGCAGCTCGAGGCATGAACCGCATGGGAGCGCACACAGCTGACGCCAACTCCCGCAACTACGGCGTCTGTTACATCGGAGACGGCAGAGTCCGAATTACCGATGACGCAGTGCGAGCGATCCGCCAAGTCGTGCATCGTTTGCAACAGAACAGTGACAAGAAGTTGCGGATCTACGGACACCGCGATCTGGTTGCCACTGCCTGCCCAGGCGAGAAGATCTACAAGCTCATCAAGGACGGCAAGTTCAACGTCCCTCACAAGTAACAAACAAGAGACCCCCTAGCTTCGGCTGGGGGGTCTTTTGCGTTTCTGGACTTTAGGTTATTTAGGACGCTTTAGCTGTCTGGTCTGTTTGGTCGTCTTGAGCTTGGTCGGCTCCATCTTCTGCCGTGGCTTCGGTGGCAGCGGTTCATCGTGACCTGCTGAGAAGATCTCCAGCACAGGCTTGGCATGGTGCTCACAGATGTCGATGCTCAGCGCTCGCGCCTGGTGATCGTGCCAAAGCTTGTAAGTCTCTACTTCTCCGCTGCAGTGAGCGTCAGAGAGGTCGCAGATGACCAGCACGTGCTTAGCCATGGACGGCTCGAAGCTTGGTCACCTGTTGGAGATCGGGGAACATTGGCTTGCCCTTGAGCGCGAGGTTGCGTGCACGCCGATCCAGACTGAGACCCAAATAGATCTCAGTGGTTTGAGACTGCTTGTGACCTAGCATCGCTTGAACTCGACGCAGAGCGCCGTCGTATCCCCCTTCTGCTAGCTGGTCAAAATAGGCTCTCGCGCCAGATCGACGAAGAGTGTGCTCGCCTTCACCGAGCGTATTGTATCCGGCACGTTCAAGCACTCGTTGCACATAGCGGAATGGACGACTGATTGGTCGGTCCGGATAGATCGATCCAGTGCCAGAGATCCAGCGGTTGTCTGCGTCTCGCGCCAGATCTCGCCGTCTTGTCGGTAGCAGGTAGTGATCAGGCTCAGTGACACCCTTGCCAGCCAGCCAGGTCAGATGCTTCCGTAGGTAGAAGTCCAGTTCGCTAGAGATAGGCATCGTGTCCCACTCCAGCGTCTTGGGTCGATAGATGTCGATCTCGGAGTCAGCCAGGTGCACGTGCTTGAGCTGGATCTGCTGCAGCTCGCTGGAGCGCAGGAACAGGAAGAGCCCTAGAGCCAGGATCCCTTCTTCAATCGGGTGCTCAGCGACCGCGAAGAGCTTGCTCCACTCTTGGACTGGGATCCGCGTCCGGTCGACTTCAGGGACCTTCCCAAGACGCCAGCCGAACATCGGATTATGGGTGGATCTGATCAGTCCTCGAGCCACGCACCAAAGGAAGAAGGTCTTGTACTGGGTGATCTTGGTGTTGCGGGTCGGAGGTCCCCAGCTGTAGCTCAGGAACACTTGATCAACATGCTTCTGGGTCACGTGCTTGAGCTGAATGTCACCTATCACTTCACCGAAGAGCTTGAGCGAAGACTGGTGCGCTCTGACGGTCGCAGGTGCCAGTCCTCGAGACCTCGAATGATCCAGGAACTCAGTCACCGCTTGAGAAAACTTGATCGACATTCCTTCCCCTTCAGTCGAGGAAGGCAACATAGCACAGTCAGGTTAGTGTCATGTTAGATGAACTCAGCCATGGGCTCTGACCTGCGCTTTTGCTGCCTTCCATACCAGTTTCACGTTCTGCACCCTATCAACCACTGTCTGCAACCTGCCACTTCTCGCTTCATAACCATCACACTGCTACCTTGTTGCCATGGCTGCTCCCAGGATCCTGCCACCAGCCTCCGAGCTGCAGAAGATGGTCGAGAAGGGCATGACCCATGCACAGATCGCCAGCAAGCTGAGCCGAGAGACAGGTCACAAAATCGCCAGATCTACGGTAAGCGCCGCTCTTAGTCGAGCTGGTGCAAGTGATACCGGTACACGCTACGCCGACGAGATCCCTTGGCGCGTGCGAGGTGAGCACCTGACGCAGTATCCGGTGCGCATGCTTCGCCTGCTTGGTCGACGCAATAAGAAGATCGACTTGCGCGATGACGAGGCTCAGCGCTTGGATAACTGGCTGGCGAATCTCAGGGATAAGAACCTTGTGGTCGCTTACTCACCCGAAGTTGGTTTCATGTACGTCGAAGCCGATGAGGTTCACGATGGAAGCGACGGAATCCCCATCCGTCGTCGCACGATTACACCGGAAGAACTCAGCTAAGGACGGTCGTGGACCTCGAGGAACTAGCGCAGTTACTGGTCTCGAGGTTCGCTGAATTCAACACAGCAACTGTCTGGGTCGGTGACCTGCTGATCAGCGTGATCTCTTACAACGGATCGCACGATGAAGACCAAGCAATCGCCTGGGCGAACGACATCGACGAGACTGAGCTCTTGGCAGTCTTCCCCATGGATGACGGACGCGACTTCTTACTGCTCAAGCGTCTGCACACAAAGCAGTCGATGATCGACGCCGTGCTTGAGGTTCAGGACGTCATCGAGAAGCGCTTTAGCTGACTCCCCCAAAATGGGGAACGCAACATGACACGCCGAAGGCGATGAGAAGCCTCGATGTCTGCTTGAAGCTTTAGTCTGGTAGTGCATAGACGGAAGGAACCTATGAACTTAGATGCACTACTTGCGCCGATACCGGATCGCAACAAGTCACTGCCATGCAAGCTTGGCAGGATCGTGGAGTCCCTTGAGGACCCTTACAAGGGAGCACTGCTGCAACTCATCGCAACGGATCACACCCAGGGTGGACTCAGCCCTGAGGGGTTGGAAGTCCGCATGCGCGAAGCAGGTCTCGAGATCGGTGCGAGTGCAATTCGCAAGCACCGTTCATCTCAGTGCAGCTGCGTGCACGCATGAGCAAGAAGAACTTAGACGCACTGCTAACCGTCGGCACCAACGGCGGAGCAGTGGAAGTCAAGCGCAAGAGAGACAAGCATCCATCAGGCTGGGAGCCAGGACTCGACACCGAGCGTGGCTTCATCGTCACGCAACCCCTAGCGGAAGCACCAAGCAACTGGGACGCCGTACTCGCTGAGCTGTTGCCAGAAGGCTTCGACATCAGCCAATGGCAGGTCGACGGCGAGAACGTTGAGGTCCGTGCCTGGGATGGAAACATCGGTGGCGGAGAGCTCAAGCGCTTCTACTACTTCAAGGCACGCATCAAGCGTCGCTCAGTGGACAACGGCACAGACGTTGACCTCGAGAAGCTGATCGCCAGCGTCAAGAAGACCAAGGTCAAGCCAGCTGTAACAACCGATGACGAGCGTGCCTATTGGGTGCACATCACAGATCTGCAGGCAGGACAGGCAGACGGCGACAGCTGGGAAGGAATGGTTGGTCGAGCTCTGCACATCAGCGAGCTGGTCAAGCAGGACATCACCATGCTGCGCAAGGCAGGCAAGCCTGTCAGCCACATCTTCATTCCGATCACTGGAGACCTTGTAGAAGGCACCGGTGATAACTGGTATGCGATGCAGAACTTCTCGATCCGCTTAGACCGTAGAGATCAGGTGAAGCTGGTCCGCAGGTTGCTGGCAGAGATCCTCAAAGACATCGCCACGCTAGGCATCCCAGTGCACGTGGCAGCTGTACCTGGTAACCACGGAGAGAACCGAAACAACGGCAAAGCCTTCACCACGCTCAACGACAACGATGACGTCGCAGTGATCGAGCAGATCGCTGAAGCGTTCGCCATGGCTGAGCAGCTGTCTCACGTGACCTTCTCGCTGCCTAAGAGAGATCGCCTAAGCCTGACTGTCGAGGTGCTAGGGCACGTCGTTGGACTGACTCACGGACACCTGGCACGCAGCACCGGCAGCGTCTCAGCAAAGTTCCTGGCTTGGTTCAAGTCGATGGCTGCAAGCCGTGATCCGATCGGTGACAGCGACCTGCTGTTCTGCGGTCACTATCACACCTACATCACACAGAACTTGGTTGGCGACACCTTCATGCTCATGGGTGGAGCGCTCTGCGACTCCCCTGACACCGGATGGTTCGCACAATCAGCTGGACTCACCAGCGATCCCTGCATCAGCAAGGGCACCATCACCCGCAGTCAGAAGATCGAGCTGTTACTCCCTTACTTCTGGAAGCGCACCAAAACAGAAGCAGTGGAGATCTAATGCACGTCGAGCCATCAGAGCTAAAGCTCGCAGAGCGTATTGCCAGGAAGGTCGCAGCCAAGTGGTCTGCGGTCGAAGCTGAGGATCTGCAAAGCGAGCTGTATCTCTGGCTCATGGAGCACCTGAACACCGTCGAGCGCTATCGCCAGGAGACCGGTGGAGAAGGCAAGCTCTACGTCAGCTTGTATCGAGCTGCAGTCAAGTACTGCGTCAACGAGCAAGAGCAAGCCAACGGCGCATCACTCGGCGAAGACGGTTACAAGCTCGAGGTGATCGTCAACGCTCTGCCGTACATCTTCGACATCTCTAACTTCAAGCACACCTCAGTGCAGGTTCATCCTCAAAGTGGGATGCCAATGCAACGTGCCGCAGACAGCAATCAGCTCATGGATCTGCTCATGGACATCAAGCGCTGCTTCGGCAAGCTGACAGCAGATCAGCAAGCGGTGCTGGCTATGCGCTACCGAGACGACCTGCACCTGCATGAGATCGCAGACATTCTCGGCACCACCAAGATGACAGCTCGCAACAGAGTCTCTCGAGCCATCAAGAGCCTGCAGATCAAGCTAAATGGTCAGCTGTAGTGCTAGGCGACTTGTTGCGTCTTACGCAACAGCAGCAGGCGATCCCTGGCGTGCATGCCACCCCAGAGACCGTGCGCTTCTTCATTGGTCAAAGCAAACTCCAAGCACTGCTGCCTGATCGGGCACTTGCCACACAATTCTTTAGCCATGCGCACTTCACTGTCGCTGGCGTGCTCTCGCTCAGGGAACCAGGCGTCCGGATAGCTCTGGCAGCTCACCTCACCGACTTGATCCTTGGCGTCCATAAGACGGCGATAAGACTCAGCGGCTCTTCTGTTGATAAACATCTTCCCTCACGATCTGTTGCACTCGAGGGAAAGAGAGTTGCGCTATTTCAGCAACCTCCCGCAGTGTCTTGCCATTCCGGATCTGATCGACAATTAGCCGATCACGGTTATCCAGGGCGATCTCCAGCTGCGACTTCAACTCACGAATTGTGGCGACTTGCGTCTCTAACTCAGTCAATGTCAGTCCCTCCCATTAGATTCACTATAAACCCCAAAACGACAAAATCGCTGCAAAAGACAAAAGCCACCAACTCGAAAGTCAGTGGCTTGTCTGAGCACCGATGGAAGGAGGACCGATGCCTGTCTCAATGCTAGACCATCCAACGGACAAACTCGGCACGGCACGCTTTATTGCGCACCTAGAAAATGGAAGTCCTGAATGGCATGAGCTGCGCAGGTCTGGAATTGGCGGATCTGACATCGCCGCGATCTGCAAAACAAGTCCTTGGACCTCACCCATGGCGCTCTGGGCAAAGAAGACCGCACGGATCGAGGACAACTACTCTCCGAGCGAGGCAGCTGAATGGGGCACCAGGCTCGAGGGAGCCATCGTCCAGAAGTTCGCTGACAATCACCCAGAACTGCAGGTCATCACCGATGCCGGCACGTGGCGACACGAAGAGCGCGACTGGCAGCTGGCTAACCCTGACGGCATCATCTACGACCCTGCCACCGACCAGCACTTCATCCTGGAGATCAAGACCTCGCAATTTGAGGACGACTGGGCAGACGGCGTGCCTGCCTATTACCAGACCCAGATCCAGTGGTACATGCAGACCTTCGGTTTCTGCAAGGCTTACGTGGCAGCGCTATTCCACGGCAACAAATACCGTGAGTTTGAGATCGAGGCTAATGAGTTCGAGCAGGACACCAACCTGGCTGAAGTCCTGAAATTCCGTGAGCACGTCGCCAAGGACACCAAGCCTGACTACGACGGATCCACCAGCACTTATCAGACCATCAGGGAATTGCACCCAGACATCGACCCAGACAGCGAAGTTGAGCTGGCAGATCTTGGCATGCACTTATGCCTGGAGATCGACAAGCTTGCCGAGCAAGAAAAACTCGTCACTGAACTCAAGAGCCGAGTGCTTGACGTAATGGGCAGCGCAAAACGTGGCTTCGTCCACGACATCTGGATCTTCACAAGACAAGCACGTAACGGCGGAAAGCCGTTCCTAATCCAAAAGCGAGGATAGCAACATGGCACAACCAGGTTACAAAGGACCAACCAACTACAACGAGGTCG